>Ga0209489_106683_pt1 | contig 18227 bp, 13 predicted proteins | sample SiratrowhiteBW_FD_187527 | JGI IMG/M metagenome (GOLD analysis project Ga0209489, IMG submission 187527) | Root nodule microbial communities of legume samples collected from California, USA - Siratro white BW (SPAdes) (version 2) | ecosystem: Host-associated > Plants > Roots > Nodule | place...
TATATATATATAAAGTCGATAATTATTTCATCTATGAGGAATTATATAGCAAATTAAAGAAAGTGTCAATTTTATTTTCAAAAATCGCTGTCAAAAATCATTTCTTGCTTGAAGAACAAGTGTACTAAACGAGAAGTCCTCAATCGGGCATAATTCGAACACTTATCTAGTATTTTCTCCATTGTTTGCAACTATCTAGCCATTCTGACTGCAGAAGGTCGATTAATCACATGAAAGTTACACTATTTGATCTCTATAAAAAATATAGGAAGCTTAGAAAAAAAAAAAAAAGTACCCTTTTAATTCCCCTCACATAACTCTAACTTCCAAATACTTACGTTGTATCAGAAAACCTTTTATACATAAACCTTCTTAGAAAAAAATGAAGACGGAGAACTCAACACTCAAACCCAAAAGTCTAAATAAGTAAAACCAACATCAAAGACCCTTTTTAAGGTTCGACAAGAACAAAATAAATAAATATATATATTATTTTATTCTTCCTTATGTACTAGTTTTACTTAATTTATTTAAAAAAATTAAGTATATCGGGTTAAAGATAAAATCTAAAGAATATATAAATAAAGAATAATTATCATTCATAAACTGGTCTGGTAGAGGTTTGGTAGAGTTCAATGTACTTTAGTGAAAAACACTTAAGTTCATAAGCTAGTGTTGAAGAATGTTTACAAATGGAGATACTTCTCACCTTACAAACATACATTTTGACATTGAATTAGATCCAAAGTTACATTATAAAATTATAGTTAATGAGTTATAACCTAAAAAAAAGCAAAACAGAGGAAGTGGATCTTAGCATCCTGCAATGATTGCAAAATGCTAACTATAACGTTGGAAGCAAGAGTGTGATCAAGAAGGATTAAGAATAGCCCATGGTTTTAACTCTTTCCGAATATGCTTCCCATGGATTTGTTAGTGATTATATAATATTTGAGCTCATTTTTTTATTAAAAACATCAATGGATCTAATATGAAACCTGACCCATTTGAGGTTAAAAGATGGTTTGGCATGTACTCTAGAAGTGCGTTAGGATTGAGTTAAAGATTCTAGAATGATAGAGGTATTGAGTTTCTATTTTAGAATTAAAATATGAGTTATAAGAAGGTTATAAAGAAGAAAATCCAGAAATTTAAAATTGAAAGACATGTCTAAAATAGTTCTATACTTAATTAGAATAATGTATTCTGCAAACAAATGCTGAGTTGTGTTAGATTCAATTGTTTTTTTTTTTTTAATAAGAACTTGTTAGTTGTAATAATAGGGAATTTACAATTTGTTGGTTATTGTTCCAAGGGCATCCCTCTTACATATTCCTCATGCAAATTTGTCTCTTGCACACCTCACATGGCATCACCATATGTTTGAATCATGTCACTCACTTTATTTAGTGCATAGAACTTGGTTCCGCCAAATATATTCAATTTCTGTGCGTGATTTTTGAAATCTACACAAAGAATCTAAGTGTTTATGTGAAAGAGAACTAAATTAAAGAATGATCCAACGAATACTTGAAGAATATTCAGCCTTATTATATTCTATTCATAAAAACCTTTTTCTTTCTAAACCCCAGTAGGTCTATTGCTGGAACAAGCTTAATTACGGTTAGAAAAGGAATCTATAGTTTTTATTCGACCTGCTCTGTCGAATCTTCAACAGAATTTTGCTTGATAATATACCTCATTTTTTTTCTTTTTGGCTACCAAGGTGTACCTAGCCATGCATCATGGTTTAGTTTTTTTGCAATTACATAAAAGAAAAATGGGAATGCCGCATTAATTGGTCCCACCTAGTTTATTACTTTATGTACTTGAAGAGAAATATTTTATATATATATATATATATATATATATATATATATATATATATATATATATATATATTTTTATTTTTTGAAAGTTATTTTAAAGAAGAATTTTAAACTTTAAAGGAATATTGTAACTACGGAATTAATAGGTTTAAGTAAGAGATCGAACATGGAATGTGATATTATATAATGAGTCTCTACAAAAAAAATCAAGAGTAAAATGGTTAAAAGAGGGAATTACAATTCTAAATAGTTTTTTTAAAGGGCATTTTTAGAGTCTAAATATAAAGCAGGAGGAAAAAAAATTTAAAGGAAAGTTTCAATAAGGATTCTTGAATGAGATGGAGTTTGGGAGATTTAGAAGAAAATATAATGCTTATTTCAAAATTTGAAGAGGTGGTAGTCAAGATAGAAGTGGAGGGTTCGGTATCATGAAAAGCCTAACACTAGACGAATTTAATTTCACATTTATTAAGGATTTTGAAGCATTCTAAAGGGTGACATTGTTTTATTTTTGAAAGATTCCCTTCTACCAGTATTCTTGGATAGTAAAATGTATTTGTTATTACTATAATTTTAAAGGTTGAGAATAAATAGTGTCTTGACTTTATAGGCAAATATTAATTGGATGTAGAACTATTAAAATAGATTTGATATCATGAAACAGCTTGAAACGTTTTTTTTTTTTCAATCGGCTTGAAACGTTTATGTAATAGATTAGATAGAAAAAATTTAATATATATTGAATTAGGTTATTTTTTGGGTCCAAAATCTACATAGATATAGACAAAACTAATTCATATGTTTATCGGTGAGCCCATGTTATAAAATAATTATTATATTTCAAAAAAATAAAATTATTGTAACAAAAGTACTACAAAAATATTTGATCAATATATATATATATATATATATATATATATATATATATATATATATATATTATATATAATATATATATATATATATATATATATATATATATATATATATATATATAGTATATATCAAATAAATATATTTAAAATAAAATAAGATATTCATTGAACAATTACTAAATCTATCAGTAAATTGATTGTATTTAAATATATCGACAAATTTTTTAGTCTATTGGTAATTATTAACAAATTTTTGATAGATTTCTAATTCGTTGATAATTATCGACGGATTTAGAATAAATCTGTCGGTAATTACCGACAAACTCAGAAATTTGTCAATAAAATCGTTGATAATGATATTTTACTGACAGATAAAATTCTGTTGATAAAATTTCATCAATAATTTAACTTTTTCTTATAGTAAATTAAGGAGGTTAGAGTCAACAATCTTAATCTAGCATAATGTTGATGAAAAGATGAACAAGATTGAAAGGATTACTACTGAGAGGGTTGGATCAGAAAATAATTACAAATTTCTTTCCACATTTTTTAGGCATATTTGGCAAATTTAGATTTTAAAAAAGAGGAGAATTTTGTTTTTACCAAAAACAAAGAATAAGAAAACCGAAGAAAATGATTATATATGTATGCAAAGGTGGTGAGAGATGTACAGAAAGGATCAATAAAGACGAGAGATAATAAGAGCAATGAGATTAGTAGTAAGCACGTAGGTGTTGAGATAAACGTAACTTTTGAACACAAGTCATGGCTAAGAGAGAACTATAGTGGAGAGAACTAATTAATATTTTCTTTCATCTTTATCCTTATTTAATTCTATTAATTTATATTGAAAAATAATTTTAAAAAATGTAATTTATTGGAATTCGATATCAAAATAGTATTTAAATATATTTTGGGAAAAGTATGGCTAAACAAATAGTGTAAGCCATTCAAAATTTGTTTTCAATAACCGAGTTAGTATTTAGTAGTAATAAATTATTACAATAGAGGAGAAATATAAAAGTGTATTTTTTTATAATTATCTACCAAATTCATCTCGTCACTTTGTTTGGTATTTCTCCTCATTTTCTTTTGTACTTTGTAGGATAGTTCTGTAGATATATATATATATATAGCTTCTCTATTTTCTTTTAGCGAGTAATGAAAAATTAAGGTCTTCAAAAACCATTGTTATAGTACACATTGTTATGGCCTATTTCATTCAGCAATGAAAAGATGTTTTAGTGCCACACAGAAAAGCTTTGGTGACACGTAAAAGGCTAATGGTAATCTTATTCAAAGCCACTTGTTAAAAGCCATTTTGGATTATTTCCATAAAGCTTCTACAGTACCTTTACATTGTAAAGTTCTACACATCACATGCTCATGATGATAGCACATGCCCAAGAACAATCTTATCTATTCCATGTTCTTAATCTTGGCTGATCAAAAGAAAATCAAGCTAAGTCACTTTTGTCATTCAGCACCATCTTCACTTTCCCGCAAACAAAGTCAAGGTTGTAGAACACAGGCAACATGGCTATGGAGCACAAGAGAACAAGCACTGGCCCAAAGATCCAAAGCAAGAGAGGAATTGCTGAGTAGAAGATCCTGTTCCCCACAGTGTTCAACACAGTTCCCTTTTCCAAAATCTCTGTCAGGTACTCTGGGGTGACCAAGGACATGGCATCTTGTGGTGTGCAAATAAGGATGCTCAATTGGTTGAGGAACCTTATGGAGAGAGAGTGGCAAAAAAAGGAGAACAAAAATATGGTGAGGAGTGTCACATATTTAAGTGCTATCATGAATTCACTGTGAGCACCATAGACAACATCATCAAGAGGCTTCTTCACACTGTAGGTGCTGCTTATCACTGCTGCCAAACCAGCTGAGAGGAGAATGGCAGTGGTGGCCATAAGGGTTGACCCCATGATCAAGTTCCTAAGACTTTGTGCCACTAGGATGTTCTTCTTTTCAATGTCCTGTAAACATAACATTTCACTTTCGATGTCTGTATTTGATATAAATATAATAGTTATGTTCAAGATCATATATATCCATTAGATACCAACTTTTTCAATAATAATAATTTTTAACTAAGTGCAAAAATCTCATCTTTTGAGTTGAATAATAATTCATAACCGGTGATTGTTAAATAGGTTCGATTGTTAAGATAAGTTTTGATATCAAATAAAAATAGATTTTAAATTTAATTTGATTTTAAAAAACTAATTTATAAGATGAGATTTATATTCATTTTATAAATTATTGAAAGATTTCATTTTATTTCTGATGAATATTATATTTCCAACAAATAATTTTGTATAATTTTACTATTAATAACAAAGATGGAGAAGAAGAATGAAAAACCTAAAAAAAATACATATATTTGTTCAAGGACGAAGATGAGTGAAAAACCTAACAAGAATATATATTTGTTGTTGAGGTTTTGATGGAGATGGTTATTTACCTTCAACATGGCAGGAACCCAGAAGCGTCGTGCATGAGCATTGATTCCAATTGTGGTGGAAAAAGGTTGTGTACGAGTTTTGTGCCACAACCAGACATGATAAACAACGTTAACCAGATATGCTACTGGAACAAGCACCATGTCAAGATAATATGATCTCCATTCCATTATAAATGTTGTTGCTTCTCTCTCTTTTCTATGTTGAAGCAGGGTTATGTGTTGTGAGTGTGTGCTTTTCTACTACTTCTATATATGCCGTGATCCTTTTGGACTCTTTCTCCCAACCAGGAGGTTCTATATATAGTGGAAAATCATGTGAGTGGAAAAACATCAAAAGCAAAAGATATGTTGGCAACTAGAATTAGTGCTAGTGCTAGTGAATGCTGACAAATTTGAGTTTAATTAGTGCTACTTACATGAAAATCTAGTTTGATTTTAGAAGTATTGCTTAAATATCAATAAATAAAGTGCATAATTTATAGGAAGTATCGTAATTAATACAATATTGTTAATAAATTGAATGATATGTAATTTTGTAATTCTTAATAAATTTTAATAAATAATGAAGTGTGTCAATAAAAACAATAAAAAATATTTGATGATGTAGTATATTCTAACTGTGAGTTATATGGATCTTCGTCTCCAGTCTTAAGTAACATAGAACATTAGGGCTATCGAAACAAATCCCATAATTAAGAGTTAAGAGAACGAAACAAATCCCATAATTAAGAGTTAAGATAACAGGTTCTCACATCATGTATTTTTTAAGAATAAACTGTCATGGTAGAATTCTGAACTCTCCAATATATTTAAACATGATCTTAACTTTTGACCTCTCCTAAATGATTGAGACTCTTCATTGTACCCAAACAGTTATGATATTTAATGTTTTCATTTTTATTTTTATCTTTTGCTGCTTGTTAGTTTTTCTAACATAACTTATTTTGTTTTGTATATAATTTTTATTCCTCTCCTAATTATTCAAAAAGTTCTAAAGAAAATACACGTGAGAGAAAATTAAAATTCCTTTGTTAGAATCTAGGGACATTGGAAAAATAGAATCTATAGGAATCCAATTCGAACAACCCACCCACCCAACAGCGACCTCTCCTTTCAAAAGTAAGCATATATCATTTTAGTCAATGCACACTTGGCGTTTTCGAATGGCTGAGATTTTGCGCAGTTTCTTTCATATATTCATTAACTTAATTTTTCAAATAATAAACAAGAGTGAAAAAAAATTGTGATTTTGGGCTGATTTGATGAATTATGAGCTGACTTATTTATAACAACGAATATTATTTGGGAGAGCTTAGACCTTTAACGAACTTTTACTTAAGGTTACAAAATAGTTTATTATGTTTATTTTAACTTAATTTAACAACTTTCATAAAATTTTATGACTAAAATTACTATGGTATAAGAAATTATTACGTAAACACTTTCGAACATACACTATAAAAAAAAGATTGTTTAGATAATAATTTTTAGTTACAAAATGAAATTGTTGCTAATTGTGACCAAAATAATCACTAAATTAAAATTTAGTTGTTAAATAACTATAAAATAGAAGTAATGATTTAATTTAGTTATGAATTAAGTCAAATAATTAATATCTAACATTAGATATCAAAATTTTAGTGACATATACCATTAGATTTTAAATTAGTCTCTAACTTAATTAGATACCAATTTAGAATCTAATGGCATACGTCACTAAAACTTTGGTATCTAATGTTAGATACCAATTATTTGACTTAATTGGTAACTAAACTAAATTATTACTTCTATTTTGTAGTTATTTAGCAACTAAAATTTAATTTGGTGATTATTTTGATCACAATTAGCAACCATTTCATTTGATAACTAAATATTGGTCTCTAAATAGTTTTTTTTTCTTGTAGTGATATGTGACGCAAGTGCTTAAGTACAAATTAAGCAATCTTATTTTCTAACTATTTTCATTGACATCTATATGACTTTTTCATATTACTTCAATTTTTTGTTTGATTAAATAAGTAACGTTAATGAACTGGTTTGTAATGTGATAACAATATTATAATGAAAAATTAATATGATTTAAGTTAAGAAAATATTTTACTTATCTTAATTAACATTAAAGCGGTTTTTTAAAGCATTAAAGCAGTTATTTATACGAAATTATTAAATAATTTATTTATGTAATTCAGAATGGTTGATGTTGAAATTGGATTATTTGTTAAATATGTAATTATTTTAAGTTCTCATGTACTTTCTCGTATGGAATTGTTGGAAATGTCTAGTGAATTATTTTTTATTTTGTAATTATTTGTGAATATGTTTCCAAATTTAAATGTGAGTCTAAATTTTCAATTGAATATAAATAAAAAAATTAAGTACCATATAGAAGAATATTTATAAATTTATTGTCTTAATTTTATTTTATTTTTGAAAATAGTATCAATTAATCTCTTCTATGTGTTTGGTTTATTTTTTTATTCATATTGAATTTCCTTCAAAAGATTCAAAAGTATTTAAATGTCTAATAATAATATTTTATTTAAAAAAGGTGCCAAAATAATGAAAAGTGTATTTTTATCTTATTATATTTTTATGATGGTTTTGGCTATTCATTAGTTTGAAGGATTTTTCAATTTGAATTCTTAATTGGCTCTTTACTAATGTACTTGCATTAGAATCTTTGTTTTCTCTACATGGATTTAAGTGACCCTTCAACATATATTTGTATTAATTATTTAAATTAACTTTTCTCTTGATGATAAAAAAAAAATGTATTTAACTAGAAACTTGATATCTATGTATCTAGATTTAGTAATATGATCTATTCATATGTACCATAACTTTAAAGAATAGTGTATAGTTATGAATAGTGAATAGTTATGAGAATCTGTACTGATTTTGTAATTTTTTTTTTCTTTATATGGATTGGGGTAATCTTGTACCCCTCTATTATATAAAATTAATTATTGCTGATAAAAAAAAAGTGAGAATATGTACTGAGTATTAATTCAATGCTTATGCCTTTTCCCCATGATGATAGGCTAAAAGTAAAAATGATTTGATGCATTCATTCAATTAAATTAGGTTTAGCTGCCATAAAGCCCTTTATTATGCCAGTGAGAAAGTTTTGAAACCTTTTGCCTACATTTATATTATGAGAGTTTAATGAACTTCAACGGGACTTTCACTTAGTTGCGTCTTCAACTTTGCCATTGGACACTATGGAAAGTTCAGAAATAGCTAGTTATATTGATTTTAATTAGGTTAACTATGTTTTTGTTTCTTCAAACATTATGCTTATTTTGCCCATTGGAAATTAAAAAAAAAAATATTTGGACTTATTACTACTAAACTGTGACGTTTCGCACGTCATCATCAAACAATTATTTTAGGGTAGCATTTTTATGTGAAATAACTGATGCAGGGTTGGTGCACAGTTCACGACATGATCCAATATTTTTTTTTTTCAAAAAACTATAGTTTAGTAGTAATTTTTTATTCTGTATATTATTTTATAATAAAATAAAATTCTTGTCTCATTTTATGTTTTCTTAAGGAATGAGTTAAATATTTTAATATTAAAAGTAATTTAAATGAGATGAAATTTGAATATTTTATTAATTAAGTTAAAAAATTTATATATGGAAAATTTAATTATTTAAATTTTTTTCATAATAATTTTCTAAAATATATTTTATTTGTTTTTTTTCTAAGCTTTTAAGTCATCCATTCATTATTTTTAAAATCTTCCTCTCTAACTTTTTCTTATTGGAAGAATTTGGTTGCAAATGAATATGTTGGTATATATTGGACAATTATTTTTAGTTGATGTAGAAATTAATATATAATTAATATGTTTTCTTACATAGTGGATTTATGAGTTGAAGATTAGTATTTTATGTTTGAACTTGGTTTATTTGAAGTAAGATATATTTCTCTTTTAAGTTATATTATGATTTAAGACTGTGAGTGTTATACTGAGCTTGAATAGTTATGTTTGAGTGGTTAAAGTAAGAATTTAAACTTATTAAGAATCTTAATAATGATAAAGGGATTATGATTGAATTTTGTTTAAGTTTAGAAAGTTGATGATTCTAGGTGAATAATTATAAACATGTTAGAATTGAGTTTTGAAACTAAAGGAAAATATTTTGTGGAACTATAAAATGTATTAAAGCATAGATGGAATAGAATTTGTTCTTGAGACAATGTCTTTTATTTTACTAATACTATGAGTTTTAAATGGTTATATGTCATGTTTAAATGAAATTGAAGTTACGCAGTTCTTTTGAAACAAAAATAGGATTTGATGTTATAAATTCAACTTTTTTTTTATCTCATTAACACTTTTTTATTTTTTATTTTTTGTTTTCCTTAATAACACCCTTTATTCTTTAATTTATGAAATAACACTCTTTTGTTTTATTTTGTATTTTTGTATTTTTTATATTTTTACAGTCAATATATTAATTATGATTATTATTTTTGTTTTATTTTTTCTTTTCTATTTCTTGTTTTATGATTTTATGATTGTATTTTATTATAATAATTTATTGATTGTATTTTTGTATTAAAATTGATATTGAAAAAAAATTATAATAAATTATAAATTTGTTATTTGAATTAAAATTTGTATCTTTCATTTGTTAAAAGTATATCTAAATAATTAATAGTAAAAATAAAATAAAATTGTTGAAGTATTTTTGTAAATAAATATTAATTAAATTGTTTTAAAATTTTAAATAAAATCTAATTTATTTGTTAATCACTTTTAAATGTTATGTTTATTATTTAAAAATTATTAATTATTAAAATGATGCATTATACATTGAACATAAAGAGAACAATAAATGTCAATCATATATTTACTAAATAATTTAGTTAATAGTACACCAAATATTTTGTGTCAAATAAAATATAAATTTTATCTTTATCAAAACTCAAATTTTATCTTTATCAAAAAAAAAATTATCTTTATCAGAAATCAAAATTTATCTTTATCAAAAATTAAATTTTATCTTTATCAAAATTTTATTTCATTTTTACCATTAATTATTTAGATATTTTGTTTTAACAAACTAAAAATAAAAATTTTAATTCAAATAAAAATTTTATAATTTATTATAATTTTTTTATTCTAATATAAATTTTAATATAAAAATACAATCACAAAATTTTTATAATTTATTTTAATATAATTTATTATGTCAAATTTAAATTTATTATAAAATATAAATAAAATAATTTATCATTTTTCTTTTTATAATTAATTAGTTAAAACACCTATAAAATATTTCATTTTATTTTCTTGTATTTTTTTAATTTTAACAAATTAATAATCACATTTCTTTAATAACTATTACAGAAAAAAAAAAGTGTCATTAAAAAAAAATGTTATTTCAGGAATTAAAGAATAAATAGTATTATTGAGAAAAATAAAAAATACTATTAAAAAAATAAAAAATATGTTAGTGAGATAAAAAAAAAAGTCTATAAATTCTAAAACAAGTATATAATGACGTTTCTTTCTAGTCGACATGTCATCAAATGTTGAGTTAGTCTTAAGCATTCTAAAACCTAAGTTTATTAATAACATGATAAAATTTATAATCATTATATTAAAAAAGTTTTTTCTATATATATGATGATTGTGTTTATTATTATTATTATTATAATAATAATAAATATTATTATTATTATTGTTATTATTAGTATAGTCATTATTATTAAGATTATTATTATTGTTATTATTATTATAGTCCTTATTATTAAGATTATTATTATTATTATTATTATTATTATTATAATAGATAATAATAATAATAATATTAATAATAAGAAAATAATAATAAGAAAAATAAGAGTAACAATGATAATAATAACTATAATAATAATAAAAATAGTAATTATAATAGTAATAATAATTATAATAATAGTTATAATAATAATAATAAGAATAATAATATTATTATTATTTTTAATATTTTAATTATTGCTCTTCTTTTTATTATTATTATTTTTTCTTATTATTAATTTATTATTATTATTATTATTACAATAATTATTATTATTGTGATAGTTATTATTATTGTGATAATTATAATAATTATTATTATTATTGAAATTATTAGAATAATAATAATAATTATTATAATTATTCGTTAATTTATCAGATAGCTTTTAGTGATAGATAAATTTGTTAGTTCTTAACGACGATTTTAACAATAGATAAATTGACAATATATATTATGAACAGGTTTAGTGATAAATGTGATTAATTTATTCACTAATTTTATCGACAATAATTTATAATTAATTTAACTGTTTATAAATTGATCATAATATTATTTCTCAGTAATTATTGATATATTTGATTTGTTAATAAATCTATTGTTAAATTAATTGTTAATTTATCTACCATTATAAATTTTTTAATAATAATATTTTATCGACCAATACATATATGTTATTAATTCCAAGAATTCTTGTTGTGACAATTTTATATAACCTTTATTTTGTGTATATGTGCTCATGAAAAATTAGAGATGTAAATATAAATATATTTTATTTAATATCAGTTAAGTTGAAATTATTTATTAATAAATAATTAAAATTTTATAACTTTTAAAGTCAATTGACATTATTTTTTTTATAATTAACATTGGTATTATTTCTCTATGTTCTCGTAATTAGTAACATCTCTTATTTGGGAGTCAATACGAGAATTATAGCATTTGATCAATATAAGACAAACACTAATCACAAGTTAGCATTGATTATTTATCATTTTTAACGGTTTTATATGAATGCTAAGTTTAACTTTTTGTAGTGAAATAATAAAGGAAAGATTTGCAACGTGTTAAACATTATTCATATTATTTGTTTCCTTTATCAGTTTCAATCAATAGTTTAAAATAGCATTCAAACAACTAACTTTTTTATATTAATATTGATTTTATTTGAATGAGTATTTGTAACGATTATCTGTGTTTATATATGAAAAAAGGAAAAACATTCATTACGTCACAATAACCATATTAAACAATTCACTCCTAAATACTTTTATGGTTGAAAGAGTTAATACAATGTCAGATACAAAATACAATTTATATTAGACTTTAATAAAAGAAAACTCATTAAGAATTGTAGAAAGATAAGAAAATCAACTTTATCTTATTTCCATCGTTGGTTATCATTTCTTTATTCTAAACATTAAAGAAAGTGTTGAAAATTTTAATTTCAAAAGTAGTGAATGAATTTCACTTGGATATTATGAAACACTATGTTCTATAGGGTTTATAATTGTAGAATGCTTAATATTGAAAAAGTGGTCATAACATTCAATAACAACAAGTTAGATAAGATATGGGGCAAACATTCAATAACGGCAAATGGTGGGTGAATACCTAACTTCATTTACTTTTCTCGTTCAACCCAAATTAAATTTATTTTAACATCATTTTGTTTCTATGTCATTTTCACTACGTCTTCAACAAGGTTCTCATTATAGCTTCACTTTAGATTATCTTCATTGCAAGGTCATATATTGAGTCATAAAATTAAAATATTAATCTTAAATTTTATAAAAGCTTTTTTATTAAAATATACTAACATGATATAAAATTTTAGAAGTCTTATAATTAATACTTTAACTCATAAGAAAAAAGAATATTTTTTTATTTTAAAAATATATAATTCTAATAACAACTGAATATAACATTAACAAAACTATAGATCTTATAAAACCTTTAGACATTAGAGTAAAAATTCTAAAAAAAATCTTAAGATCAACATTATTCCCATACATAAGTATCAGTTTTATACATCTAGCATAGGCCAACGCTATCTCTTGTATTTTTATAGTGTAAAATGATTTTTCAAAACTAATTTTCCAAAAAGTAATTATGAGGAATTTTTAATTTAAAAATTTAAAATGTTTTGAAAAATTTAAAAATCAAATACTTCAACATAAGGGTGTTTGTTTTTAGAATAAAATATTTCAGTAACAAAAAGTTATAATATGAGATTAATTTTTAAGATAAAATAATTACATAACTTATGTTTTCATTAATAAAGTTTTTTATATTTTCTTTATTAACAACAAAGATATATAAATAAGGATAAAACCTATATATAAATCTAATGATATATTATTTTATATCATATATTTTACTTATCTCATTATTTATTATTATTGTGCAACTAGGAGAAATTGAACCAAGACCTTTGAATATTGAAGGGAGTCTTTTACCACTGCGCCAAACAAACAATATAATAATATTATGATTATTATTATTCTTATTATGATTATATTTATGATTATGATTGTTAATATTAATAATAATATTATTATTATCATTAATAATATTATTATTATTCTTATTATTATGATTTTTATTAAAAATGATAATAATAATAATAATATTAGCAATAATATAAATAATATCAATAATAATATTAATAATATTGATAAAAATAATATTAATAAGATTCATAATAACAATAATAAATTAATAAAATTTAAAATACTAATATTAATATGGGTAATAAAAATAACATTAATAATAATAATATTAGAAATAAGAATATTAATGTTAACATTAATAATAATAACATTATTGATAATATTATTATTAACTATTATAATAATAATAATATCACAAATACTTTTAATATAACTGAAAATAATATAAAAAAATATTAATAATATTAAAACTATTTTTCATATAAATGTAAATAATGTTGATAATAATATAGTAATATTAAAAATATTATTAATGTAAACATAAATAATATGAATAAAAGTATTAATAATATTTCATATATTAAAAAACATATAATAATAATGTTAATATAAATAATAATAATAATGTTATCAATAACATTAATAATATTTTTTATATAAATATTAATAATATTAAAAAATTTAAAAATATTAAAAACAACATTAATAATTTGAAAAAAAATATAATATTGATAATAATAATTATTATAATTTTAATAATATTATAATTAACAATATTAGAAATTATAATAAAAATAATAATATTAGCAATAATATTAATAATATTATTAATATTAATAATAATAATAATAATGATAATATTATGAATAATACCAATGATAATAATAATATTAATAAAACTAATAATAATATTAATAATAATAATAATAATTGTAATAAAAGTGTTAAAAATACCAATAATATTAGTTATAATATTAATAATATCAATAAAAATATTAATATTGTTAATAATATTCACCTTTACTAATGTTATTATTAATAAATCAATATGAACATCATTAATAAGAGATAATAGTAGTTTTATTCATAAATATAAATTCATAAGTATTATCCACGGACATAGGTCCGTAGGTATTATCCACGGACATAGGTCCGTAGGTATTATCCACGGACATAGGTCCGTAGGTATTACCCACGGACATAGGTCCGTAGGTATTACCCACGGACATAGGTCCGTAGGTATTACCCACGGACATAGGTCCGTAGGTATTACCCACAGACATAGGTCTGTTGGGTATTACCCATGGACATAGGTTTGTAGGTATTACCTACGAAAATAGTTCGTGAGTAATACCTATAGACCAATATCCGTGGGTAATACCTACGGATCTGTGTCCGTAGGTAATATCTACGAACCTATGTCTATGGATAATACCTACGGACTTAAATCCGTGGATAATACCTACAGATATAGATATATAGATAATAATTCGTAGATAATGCTGAATTTACCTACGGATACAAATTCGTGGATAATAATCCGTAGGTAAATTAAGTTTTTCTTATAGTGTATTCTAATGACTATCAAAGTAGTTGATATTATATGCATGATAAGAAAAGAATGGAAGTTTTCGGATTATATAACTTCATAGTCTACTTATTAAATTGTGTTAGACTTAGTTGATTATATTAAGGATATTTTAGCTTATCTAATCTTACATCTTACGTTTCCAAATTATTGGCAAGAATAAAAAGAAAAATGGTCAAAAGGATACAAAGTGGAAGAAGATTAAATGTGTGTCCCTATCGCATCTAAATTATGGATTGTAAAAAAGGTTGATGGACATGCTTTTATAGAACAAACACTCAATTGGACCAGTTTTGTCGTCTAAAGCAAAAAGATTATACAATTCTGATCATTTTCAAGGTATGAATACTGTTCTAAATAATTGATTTAGTATTTTTATTTTATTTTATTCAAATTATGTATATAATAGATCAGAATATAAAAAAGTTACTATAAGGGAAGTTATGGTATTAGTCAAGTTTGTGGTAGAAAATTATCGAAATAAAATATTTTTTTCTATTTTTTGCTTTTTTTTTTATAAATTTCCTAAGAACAAAATTCGTGAAACAAGTTGAATCAAACATGAATATAGTATATTATTGTATTATCGATCAAAAAGGAAATTTTAAAGCTTTAACAAAGAAAAAGAAAAAGAAATTTAAACTTTTATTTATTGCATCAATTTGAGTGATTGTCTCTATCATAATATTTTTTTTTCTAGGACCACCCATCATTTAGAAACCGTAAAAAATATTTTAAATGCAATCACATATTTTTATTAGATTGAAAATTTTAATTAAGATGTTTTCTTACTGAATTATTTCATTTCTATTAAACTCTTCCTCTCGGGAGCAAATTTATGTTTGTATAAATCTTGAAATATTAAGATAAAAGAAATAATATATTCTTATGAAATTAAACTATATGCTTCGGATTACGTATATTAAAATTTTACGTAGTTAACTTTTTTTTTTCATTATGTGATTCCATTAAAGTTCCCTCATTATAACATACGTGTCTGATCAATATAATCTTGAATGTATTGTTTTCTTTATAGCTTTTTATTATTATCCCAACAAAAGAAAAAGAAGATAATAACTATTTCTTCAAAAGTTAACTCCCACTTACTCAAGCAATTGGGAAGATCTCCAGTTTAAATTTCATACAACAAGATTTCATATAAAATTTGTATTGTTTTCTTTTCACATTGACTCTTTATTACAATAAAAATAATTGCTCTATATCGGTTCTATAACCAAAAGAAATGAGAAGTTTAATTTTTTTTATATTGACTAAACAATTATTATAGAAATTTTAATTTTTAGATCAATTATAAAAAATCGTCATAAAAATATCTTTAAAGAAATTATATTATATCATTTTTACATTATTTTTTTTATGACAGTTATAAAAAACTGTCAAAAAAGAGTGTAATTATTTTGTTTATTTTAATTATTAATATATTCTTTGTATAACAAATAAAATTTCCAAACAAGATATATTCAAACAAAATTTTAATGATGTATATATACATCAACACCTTTAAATTTTACCAGAAGTTAATATTATATTCAACTACATAACAATTGTTAATTATATAAGTTGTTAATCTTAACATAATATATGTTACAATAAGTATTTAAAACAAATAACTTCCAATGTTCTTAACCTTTTGTAATACTTCGATATAGATCACTACATAATTAAATATTTAATTTATTATAATAAAAACTTAAAATTTGCGTTTAAATATTTAAGATATTGAAGTTAATTATATATTACTTTTCTTTCCATGAGCCACTAATATTTACAGATAGGATTGTATGGATCTGGTTATATAATACTCACACTCATGATTTTGATTGATGTGACATAACAAAATTAAATACAAATAATGATGATATATTTTATATATTACAAAATGAGTAACACTAAAATAAATAACTTACATTAATTGAAATATATTCTAGATTTTTGGATAGTTACATGTGTGAGTGGGAAGCTCGAATAATTTTAAAATAAATTAATATCAAAAGAAATTTTAAATTAATATACTCCATAATAAATAACCAAGACTTTCTTTTGAAAAATATTTTGTAAGTCAATATAAGTCACTACTTAGACTTCTTTATTAATTTTCTTCATTATATATATTCTCCTATTATAAAAAGAATTTGAATATACACCACTACATTCACGCCCTATTTAAACAAATATTATATATATTTAATTAAGCACTTATTTTGAAGATATAAAAAATATTTATTTTTTAAACACTTATTTCTTAATGCGGTAGTGTGTATAAAGATTGAAATACCCTTAAAATACTTCTTTTATTATTCATTCATTTTTTGCTATTAAAAAAAAATATTCAAATAAACAATCAATCAATAGATTTTTGTTTAAGATGAAAAATGTTCCATGAAAAATTGTTATGAAGGGAGATTGATTTATATTATATCACATGTCTAATAGAATAACTCTACCTACTCATTAGGTGTATCATAACTTGTGTCTATCCATACATATATTATTACAACAAAATTATAAAATAATTGATAAAATAAAGTGTCGGACACAGAAAGATCATAAATAACAACAATCAAACTCATTCTAAATTATTGTTGTTAGAATATTGAAATTTGCGATTCAAGCACTGACATAATTTTTTTTATTTTAAATAAAAAGATATAGTGTCAGGTAAGCTTACACTAATAGATTTATTTATTAAGGTTTATTTTTTTATTTCAGTTCTCACCTTTTTCATCTTAGTTAAGATTTTGCGCTGCTGTTGGATTCCAACTTCAATTTTTGCTTTCAATTGCCTCCAATTTCCATTTCCAAATCACGTGAAGTTTGTTGAGTTTCAGAAATTGATTTCTACTTATTGATTTTCCTTTCGTAGCTCACATACACTAAGTTCATACTAGAAACTTCGTTTGTCTCCGATAGCCGTCGATATGCGTTTTCATGATTTTGTTTGAGCATTTTTTCATTTTGTGTGTGGGTGTTGATACCTTTAAGCTTTTGAATAAAGATTTTTTATGCTCTTCAGGTTGTTGTGGTACTGAATATGAAACTACGTTGATTTTAAACTAATTTTAACAATTTAGCGTTTATCATGTAGTTAAAACTATTCCGACACATAAGTGTCGATTTTAAACTATTTATGTAAAGTTGTGAAGTTTTTGACCAACTTTATTGTTTCTTTATAATTAATATATATATATATATATATATA
>Ga0209489_106684_pt1 | contig 18223 bp, 16 predicted proteins | sample SiratrowhiteBW_FD_187527 | JGI IMG/M metagenome (GOLD analysis project Ga0209489, IMG submission 187527) | Root nodule microbial communities of legume samples collected from California, USA - Siratro white BW (SPAdes) (version 2) | ecosystem: Host-associated > Plants > Roots > Nodule | place...
ATATATATATATATATATATATATATATATATATATATATAAACATAAATAATTTCCCTTACATGTAGTTCCTTACTCCAAAATAACTTATAACTCATCCAAGAGACTATTCAAAATTTAAAGACCTAAAGCAAAGTATCCAGACATAACATAAATTTAGTATAAGCTTAACTAAATTGAGAGAAACATTTTTCTCAACTAACTTACCAAGATTGATGACGAACTCAAAAAGAAACAAAGAAAGTAAAGAATCTTCATGTGACAAAGATAGAAGAAAGAGTAGAGTAGAAGAAGAGAAAGATTTAGAAAAGAGAATGAATAGTATTATTACAATACTGAAAATGAATAAAGTGCAACATATATAATACATGCACTATACCGTATATACAAAGGATATACGTGTAAAATATTAACGACTAATATTAAAATCCTAACCACTTATATTACGTATTACCTCTCCTTAAACTAATAGTTGGACTTTGTACAACCATTAGTTTATTCCTGAAGCTGAGGAATGATTTTTTAGTTTTGTCAAAATACCAACAAGTTGAAGACGTGCAGTTATATGCATGAGAAGAAGTTTTTGTTGAACAACATCATGAACGAAGTGCAAATCCAGTTCAAAATGTTTTGTCTTGGAATGCATTATAGGATTTGCAGCCATAAGAACAACTTGGAGATTATCTGAAATGAATGTATGAGTAATTGTGGAGACATGTAATTCATGAAGAAGGTTGATAATCCACTTGATATCAACTAAAGGTGCAATTATACTATGATACTCAGATTATTTATTGTTGCGTGAGATAACTTTTTGCTTTTTTGAAGCTCACGAAATCGGATAGGTGCCAAGGAAGACAACAAACCCAATAGTTGATTTGTGATCATCAGAATCAAATCTCCAATCTAGATCAACAAAAGCTTGAAGTTTAAGTTGTGAACAACAATGTAAAATAAACCATAATGTATCGTGCTTGCCAAATAACGTAAGATCCTTTTAACTGCTTTCCAATGATGTTGTTGAGGTTGATGCATGAATTGGAACACTTTGTTGACATTGTAGGCAAGCTCAAGGTTTGTATTAAGAATATATTGAAGAGAACCAACAACTAAACGATATAGAGAAGAGTCATCAACCGCCGTAGTGCCACCTTGAGTAAGATGAGAGCAGGAGATCATGGGTGTTGGTTGGGGCTTTGAAGTTAGCATGCCAGTTTTATGAGAAGATGACATATTTATTTTGTTTGCACAAGATGAATAGTCTCGTCTGGATGCCATGAAACCTCGAAGTCAAGAAAATAGTGTAGGCGACCAAGATCTTTGAGAGCAAACTAAAGACAAAGCTTTGAAATGAGAGAGGAAACATCCTTGCGTGAGGTTCCTATAATAAGAATGTCATCAACATATGTAAGAACAAAAAGATTGAAATCACTTTTTGTTAGAGTGAATCCAAAAGACAAGAGATTTGAACTTGGCTTTTGGAACCAGAAACGTGACGCTTGCTTGAGGCCATAAATAGCTTTCTTTAGTTCGCAAATAACTGTGTTGTCATTGGTGTTGAAAACATGTGGTTGAACCATGTACATTGTTTCTTCTTGCAAATGTCCATGGAGAAGTGAATTATTTATATCAATTTGATGTATAGACCAATTGTTAGATAGAAAAAGAGAAAGAATGATTCTAATAGTTGTTGGTTTGATTACTGAACTGAAGCTTTCTGAATAATCGAGGCCTTGTTGTTGATTGAAACCTTTTGCTACGAATCATGCTTAGTGTCTTTGAAATGTACCATCAACATTGTGCTTGTTCTTGAAGACCCATTATCAAAGAATTATATTCATCTTTCATGGCAGTAAACCATTTGGGATATTGAATAACTTCTTTGACAGTTTTTTGTATGATAAGAACAGTGGCAGTAGTTGCAAAAAGCTTTGGGTTAAAAGCTCCAACTTTAGCTATAGTGATCATTGAATGATCATTAAAAATAGGTTGTATAGTATCTGCAAAATTAATAGGAGAAGAGTGGTATATCTAGAATCATGAAAGTTAGATAATGAAACATAGGTATTAATAGATTCATTAGATAAATTTGATGGAATATCAATTAAGGGATTAGAATGTAAAACAGTTTGGGTTGAAAGAGTTTTTGAAATAAGAAAAGGGTTGTCTTTCAAAAAATAAGGAAAATGAGTTTTATCAAACACAACATGACGTGAAATGTATATCTTACCCGCCGTAGACAAGTATAAGTATCCTTTATGAGAGGAGTTATATCCAAGAAACAAACAGATAGAAGATCTAAAAGAAAACTTATTTTTGTTATATGGTCGCAGTAATGGATAACATGCACATCCAAAAATTTTGAAAAAATTATAATCACATGTACAATTGAACATATGTTGATAAGGATTATTATATTTCATGTTAGTAGATGGTAAAACATTAATAATAGTAGCAACTGTAGTAAGAAATTCTCCCCAGAAAGTTAAGATAAAGATGCTCTATCAAGAAGAGCTAATCTCATATCAACAATATGTCTATGTTTTCTTTATAGAACCGTTTTACTCATGGGCGTATGGGCATATAAGGCGATGTTTGATTCCATGTTCAGCAAGATATGCTTTTAAACAAAGGAATTCTTTAGTATTATATCTTTAAATACTTTGAACTTGAAAACATGTTTGTTTTTCACAATATAATTTGAAAGATCTAAAAATTGTTTGAACTTGAAATTTAGTATGCAGAAGATAAAACCAGATGTATTTAAAATATGCATCAAGAAAAGAAATGTAGTAAAAAACACCATTGGAAGCTAGGATAGGAGAGGGCCCCCAAACATCAATAAAAACAAGTTGTAAAGGTTGAGAATAGAGAGTAAGAGAATCTTGAAAAGGTAACTAATGAGAAACACAAGGTTCACAGAACATTTGTTTGTTAGAATATGGAACATTACAATGTGTCGTGACCTAAAAATCACGACGGGTATGGCGGTCCACATAAAAACAAATGAAAAGAAAGAAATGGAGTCGCTACCATAATTTTTTTATGAAAAACTATGGAAAAACTAAGAAAAGAATAAGGAATAAGTCTGCGAACTAGAAATGAGTTCGGAAGTCGGTTATGCGTGGGGAAGGTATTAGCACCCCACAGCGCCTGTCTTAAGACAATACCTTTAATTAAATAATCAAAATCAAATGTGGTTTTTAGAATATTTATTTTTCCCAAAAATATAATATATAAAAAAAACAATTAAAAACAAAATAATAATTTTTAAATTAAGGGACCCGACAAGGATTGACCCTGCTCCTACGTATCAACATCCTTAACGGGTGAAGAATCAGGGAATACGTAGTTCTACCAAATTTGAGTTATTTTGAGAAATTTTGACATTTTATATTTTTTAATTATTATATATTTATTAGTTTGAAAGTTTAATTTCATTTCGGCATATCATAGATGCGTTCGGTCTTTTGATAATCCCAAACGAAAATTGAAACTCCTTAAACTAAATTCCGCATGATGCGTGTGGTCATTTAGAACTTAAATCACGAATTGATATTTATTATTATTATTATTTTAAAAAAAAAAAAGAATCCCACATGACGCGAATGGTCATTTAGAACTTAAATCACGAATTGATATTTATTATTATTATTATTTTTTAAAAAAAAAATCCCACATGACGTGAATGGTCATTTAGGATTTATTAAAACAAACAAAATTTTTTTATGAAGAATATACTTTTTTTTAAAAGAATAATCCAATGTTAAAAGATAAAAGATAAAAAAAAATCAATTAAATTAAGGGTGTTTTAGGAATTAGAGAGAGATATGGTGCAGATCCAGAAATATGGAGGTGCAAGAAGCAAATTCAGCCAAAATAGTTGCAGGGGTATTTTAGGGCTTTCAACTACTTGTAGGTGCGAATTCTGATTAATGGAGGTGCAGGTAGCAGGCCCAAACCAGCTAGTGGCGAGGGCATTTCAGAAATTTCCAAAAGTCTGGAGGTGCAAGTCAGATTATGTGGGGGTGCAGGGAACAGTTTAGTGGCTTGCGAAATAGGCATTTGAATTTATTTTGGAAGAATGTAACAACAAAATCAAGGTGGCCTAGTTGGTCTAAGGCGCCAGTTTGAGGACATAGGTTCGAATCTTGGTGGCTCCCCCACTCCTAGCTTGCCACGTGGCAGGCATTTTTTATTTATTATTTTAATTCTTTAATTAGTTTCTTCTTTAAAAAAAACAATTAACCTTTAATTCTTTAAAAATTCAATTATTATTATTATTTTTCTTAAAACATTTCTTTTATTTTACCAAGAAACTTCAATTAATTTAATTTAAAAACAATTTTTTTTTGTGATTAAAGCATCTACAAAAATTGAATAAATTAATAAAAAAAAATTTATTGGTATATTTTACCCGGACAAAATCAGGTATTAACAGCTGCCCCTCTTTACTTAACTTTTACTTAATAACTTTGAAAATTGAAATTTCCAAGCTTTTAGAGTAAAAGGTAAGTAAAGATAGAAATAACTGATTTTGTCCGCGATGAAAATATTTTCCGAAGCTTAAAAATTAAAAGGAAACAAAAAAATGACGTCATAACCTTGACCTTTTCAGGACGAGAGGGCTACGAATCATCACAGCCGAAAAATACAATGTGAACCGAATCTTGTATCGAGAGGATTACGAATCACTACTGCTGAGAAACTAAATGTGAGACCGGATCTTGTATCGAGAGGATTACGAATCACTACTGCTGAGAAACTAAATGTGAGACCGGATCTTGTATCGAGAGGATCACGGATCACTAATGCCGAGAAACTAAATGTGAGACCGGATCTTGTATCAGGAGGATCACGGATCACTAATGCTGAGAAACTAAATGTGAGACCAGATCTTGTATCGAGAGGATCACGGATCATTAATGTTGAGAAACTAAATGTGAGGCCGGATCTTGTATCGAGAGGATCACGGATCATCATTGCAGACCTAAGGTTAACTTCGTACCACCAGGTCAAACCTAAGATCATGAGAACGGAATCTTGTATCGAGAGGATCACCGTATCTACACTCCAGACCTTGTATCGAGAGGGTCTTCTATCTTTGGAGAAAACGACTTTGGCTAATTTGATCAACATCGAAAATGCATGTATGAATGCATGAAGACTTTGAATTGTTGATTGCTTGAATGTATGCATGTGAGAATGCATGAAAACTTTGAATTTCTGATTGTTTGAATGTATGCATGTATGAATGCATGAAAACTTGAAATTTCTGATTGTTTGAATGTATGCATGTATGAATGCATGTATGAATGAATATGTGTGCTTTAATGTGTCAAAATTTTGATTTGATTGATTTTTTTTTTTTCATCATCATTTTTTCTTTTTGCTATAAATCAAATGCTTTTTCAGCAATCATTGAATTTATTGAGTCAGAAAAATTTTCTTTTGTTTTGATCTAGATTTTTTCAATAATTTTTGGCAAATCTAAAGCCTAACAAGTGAAATTAAGATTTTATTGACTCCACCATTCATTACATTTTGCTGCACATGTACTTAAATTGGTAGTTAAAAAATGAAAATGGTAAACAAGGTTTTATGATCCACTGAGAAGAGTCCAAATGACATTACCTCAAACTACAAAGGACAGTGCCCCAGTTTTTTAGTTTTGAAGTATGAGAAGTTGGGTTCAAAGGGATGGTTTACTTTGTTGGGTTAGATGAAGAGAAATGAATTTAGTGAAAAAAAAATCGAGGCGACGCAAATCATATGAAGAAAATTGTATCTTCCAAGAGGTGAATGAATACAGAGCGATTGAGTAGTAATGTCCCAATTTTGAAGTATGAGTGACATAAAATTAAACCGAAAGAATAATTCGGCCGTGAACAGAGAGAAATAATGAGGAAGATTCAAATAGAGAAAGGTTGCCCCATTGTTGATATTTCTTTAACGATATTTCACTCTTGTTCAGTTGTCAAATGGGTATCACCCTCCTGCCAAAGGCACTCAGATTTTTTTACTTTTTTTTTCATTTTCTTTTTCTTTTGACTCATATTGGCAGTCACAGTCCTCTGTTGCAGGATTATTCTTTGTGGAAATCGTTGCAATCATTCTTCGATCTATGTGGACTTTAAGTGGCTTGTAACGTGGCCAAGGGTTTTAAAGGGTTTTGAAAGAAAAGGTATAAAGGCTCAAAAGATTATGTGTGGGTTTTTTATTATTTTGTAACAAAATCATCAACTTGATTTTATGAAAGACAGTTCAAGCTTTGCTGAGATCATTTTCTGCCATTGTTATTTTTCTTCTCCTATTACGAACATTCTGTTACTTGTAAATATCATCTTTGATTTGATACCATACTTTTCCTTTTGAATTTTCTTTCCTTCTTTCTTTTTCTTTCCTTGAGATTTCTTCTTGAGAAGATTTTGACATGTGCTATAAACTGAATTTCAGCTTGCTAATGATTTTGTTTGGGGTATTTTTGAAAGAAATTTTACTTTGGGCTCAAAGAGGGTACAACGGAAATTTTATTGATTATTTGGGATAGAGAAACATGGCCATATATCATTTCGAGTCTTGATTACTTGATTTTCAGAGAGATTAACTCCTGCAACAAATTTCAGTGACTTTCAACACTTATCACTTTTTCATTTTCTTTCCTTTTATTGTCCTATCTTTTGCTTAGATTTCCCTTGGCAGGCTTTCAATCTAACAGACTCTTTATTATTTTTATTATTTTCGAATGCCTTTGAAGAGAGGAGATTGAAATTATCCGTATGAAATCTTCACCTGATTGCCCCATTGTGATGTTTTATTCATAACTTTGATAAGCGACACTAGGGATTACTGAGACAAATCCTTTCTCTTTTAGTCTGGGTACAAGAAGGCTCAAAGAGGTTTTTAAGACATGCATGCAAATATGTTTCGTCTGATAAAGGTCAATTAATTCCTCTTTCCTTGCCAAACTTTAAAACCATGCCAAAACCCTTTTTATTATTTTTATTTTATTTTGTTGTTCAGTAAATTCAATGATCCCATAAACATGATTTATTGAGCAATTTTTTCTTTCTTTTTTTTTATTTATTCCGTGACATCCTTTAGAATTCGAGAAGTCGTGTAGTCAACCCGTGCTGTATACTTTTTCTTTACTTCAACAAGAATATATAAGTGAGAATTCAAAGCAAATTTTATTTCATCAAAAGAAATATACAGATACAATTCCAATATCATTCCATGTTTCCAAATATTACATTCGTCAAATTATGGAATCACATTATGCATAGAATTTTTAAACTGTGTCAGAGTTGACTGGCAATGGTAACTCTTCCCCATCCATCCTTGTGAGAATTAGTGCCCCTCCAGAGAAAGCTTTCTTTACCACATATGGACCTTCATAGTTAGGCATCCATTTACCGCGATGATCCTTCTGAACTGATATGATCTTTTTAACCAGCAGATCTGCTTCGTGAAATTCTCGTGGGCGAACTTTCTTATCAAATGCCTTTTTCATTCTTTTTTGGTATAACTGTCCATGACACACAGCGGCTAACCTCTTCTCTTCAATAAGATTGAGTTGGTCATACCTTGCTTTCACCCATTCAGCTTCTTCCAACTTAGTCTCCATTAATACTCTGCGAGAAGGAATTTCGACTTCAAATGGTAATACTGCTTCCATTCCGTAAACCAATGAGAAAGGAGTTGCTCCTGTTGATGTTCTCACTGATGTCCGATAGCCATGAAGAGCAAATGGCAACATTTCATGCCAATCTTTATAAGTTACTACCATTTTTTGAATTATTTTCTTTATATTTTTGTTAGCCGCCTCAACCGCTCCGTTCATCTTGGGACGATAAGGGGAAGAATTGTGATGCTTGATCTTAAACTCTTCACAAAGCTCATTCATCATTTGGTTATTCAAGTTAGTGGCATTATCAGTGATGATTCTTTCAGGAATTCCATATCTGTAAATCAGCTCTTTCCTTATGAATTTTGTCACCACCTTCCTAGTCACGTTTGAGTACGAAGTAGCCTTAACCCATTTTGTGAAGTAGTCAATGGCCACTAATATAAAGCGGTGTCCATTCGATGCCTTTGGTTCAATAGCTCCAATAACATCTATGCCCCACATGGAGAAAGGCCATGGTGCAGATAAAACATTCAATGCAGTAGGTGACACATTAATGTTATCAGCATATATTTGACATTTCTGACACTTTCTCACATGTTTACAACAATCATTTTCCATTGTCATCCAAAAGTATCCAGCTCTGAGAATCTTTCTAGCCATAGAATGACCATTCATATGAGTTCCGAAGGTTCCTTCATGTATTTCTTGCAATATTAGCTCAGCCTCTTTAGCATCCACACAACGGAGAAGCATCATGTCATGATTCCGTTTATATAGTACATCACCATCCAAGATGAAACTAAAGGCTAATCTTCTTAACATTCTTTTATCATTCTCTGAAGCTGAGTCTGGATATTCTCGACTCTGGAGGTATCGCTTTATGTCAAAGTACCATGGCTTGCCATCTACTTCTTCTTCAATGAAATTACAGTATACCGGACTCTCATAACTTTGCATTTTAATCAACGGCAGATCTTCTTCTTGACTAACCTCAAACATGGATGACAAAGTGGCTAGAGCGTCAGATAACTGATTATCATCTCTCAAAATGTGATGAAACTCTATTTGTTCAAAATGCTCAATCAATCCCTTGATATATGCTTTATAAGGAATCAATTTGTGATCTCGAGTTTCCCATTCTCCTTTTACTTGATGAATAACCAATGCTGAATCACCATATACATTTAAGCGCTCTAGTTTCAATTCTATGGCTGCTCGAATCCCCATAACACAAGCCTCATATTCTGCTATATTATTTGTGCAATCAAAACATAATCTTGCGGTCATTGGTATATATTTTTTTCCTGTGTATACACCATTGGTATCTCTACAGACTTCCAGTTGCCAATCTGCTCATCCGGAAGGCAAGGGTGTACAAAATTTGAGCCTCCATCCTCCAGCTCCTGTTCAATTGCGGCCACCTGATCAAGATTGATCCACCCAGCACTATAAAAGCTCTGATTCAGGCTGCATAGAGGAATTTCATTCTTTTTTGGTTCTCTTCCCTCTATTCTAGCCTGTCTTCTTTCTTTCATTTCTTCAACTCTTCTCCTCCGATCTGCTTGGGTAGGTTTATACCCCAAACCATACCTTCCTCTATTCTCAACCAGCTCCAGTGGCTTTACAGACCCATCATTATTTTTGCCCAAGCAATTGCCATATTTGTACCCCTTCTCCATCATGGTTCTAGCCACCATCAGTGATGCACTAGACAAGTGTGGATTCACCCTAAAAGGTTCTATATAAGCCGTGCTGACAATCTCCAGAGCTTGAAAAGAGGTTTCAAGAGCTTCCTCCGCGGCTTCAATATAGGGAGTAGGCGTAAGCCCAGATACCAGCAAGTCCTCCTCTCCAGAAACTATGATCAATTTGTCATCAATTATAAACTTCAGTTTCTGATGTAAATTTGAAGGTACTACTCCAGCTGTGTGTATCCAAGGCCTACCCAGCAAGCAACTGTAGGCTGGTGATATGTCCATAACTTGGAATACAACCTGAAAAGTGCATGGTCCAACTTGGACTGGTAACTCTACTTCTCCCACAACTTCCCTCTTACTCCCATCAAAAGCTCTGACCACCATAGTGCTAGGGCGCAAATGAATCCCCTCGGTTGGCAACTTGTTTAGGGTGGTTTTCGGCATCACATTCAATAATGAACCATTATCGATCAATACTCGTGAGATGAAATGATTCATGCATTTAACTGAGATGTGAAGAGCTTTATTATGCCCTCTACCTTCTGAAGGTAATTCTTCCTCAGTAAAAGTCAAATAATTGTTAGCAGTAATGTGACTAACAATTCCTTCGAATTTATTCAAGGAAATTTCCTGATCAACGTGGGCCCCGCTCAGAATCTTCATTAGCAATTTTCGATGAGAATCAGAATGCATCAACAGCTCCAACAACGATACCTTTGCAGGCATCCGGTTCAATTGATCAACTACTTTGTACTTGCTTTGTTGGATGAACTTTAAGAACTCATATGCATCCTCATCGGTAACCTCCTTTCTTTCTTTCAGCTCGGGCTCTGGGTTTTCTTGCACAGCTTTCCCTTTTAACAACGCCTTTGCCTTTTCTGCAGCAATTTCTTCTCTTATTTTTTCAAGGCTTTTCTCACCTCTCAGCACAGGTGGAGTAAACAAACGACCACTCCTAGTCATGCCCCCAATTCCAGATATATTGTCAATAGCATCTTTGCCCGATTCAACAAATTCATCTTTCTGTTCCTCTTGGATGATACTGACACAATACTTCCAAGGAACAGCTTTATCATTCTTGTATGGGAAAGCAGCGGGTGTCTGAATCACCAAGGGTTGCCTTCCTCTTAGCATGGAATTGGTAGGCCTAGTAAATTGAATCACCAACGGTTTAGGCCTTTGCGGAACCCATTCTTCACCAGCAAATACTTCCTCTTCTTTCCTTTGATGGGTAACTTGTAAATATGTCTATCTATCAAGTCTTGCACAAAATTTTTGAATTCAGCACACTCATCAATAGAATGCTCGATGCTAGCATGGAAACCACATTTATTTTCCGGCCTATGTTCATATGAGAATAAACCAGCATGGCAAATCGCTTTGAAAACCTCATTCATAGGTTTTTTCATTTCATTTACACATCTAACCAGACTTGGTTCTTCTTCATCCATTACAGCATTAACCGTGGCATTCGAGTGACCAAACAAAGGGTTTTTGTCCACACTTGGCTTTTGTTCCTGGAAAGTGAGCCACCCAGAATCAATCAAGGACTGCACTTTGAACTTGAGAGCACGACAGTTTTCGGTGGAATGACCTACTTCTCCGCTATGGTATTCACACTTGGCATTTGCATCGTAATATCTAGGGTATGGTGGTTGTAGTATTTTTGCTGGGCATATAGCCACTAGTGCATTCTTAACCAAGTCAGGTAGTAACTCTGCATAAGTCATTGGCAAAGGAGTGAACTTCATCGCCCTCTCTCCTGGATTACTCCTTTGACCAAAGTTTTGATTGGGTGCCTGATTATGATTCTGAACCCCTGGATTGAAGGTCTCAGTGCTTTTCTTAAACAAGCTTTGCAGCTGCATTCTAATGGGAGCCATGTCCATATTGTATTTGTACTGCTTTATGAAAGCATTGACCAAATCTTTCCATGTCTGTATTTTAACTGATTCCAAATGCATGTACCAGTTTAAAGCTGTCCCAGTAAGACTCTCCTGAAAGAAATGCATCAATAACTTCTCATCATGAGCATGAGCAGCCATTTTCCTGCAGTACATGACTAGATGGCTTTTTGGGCAAGTAGCTCCCCTATACTTCTCAAATTCTAGCACCTTAAACTTTGGGGGTATCACCACATCTGGTACCAAACATAACCCAGCAGCATCTCCGAACTCGCAAACACTGGCTCCTTCAATCATCCGAAGCCTCTCCTCTAATATTTCCAGCTTGCTTTTCGTCATACCAGCATTAAACATCATACTTTGAATGCCTTCATTCACATTATTCTTCATTACAGATGCTTCTCCAGCATGAACTTGCAGAACCCGTGGTTGACCTTTGGGATTATCAATTATCACTTTCTCCATATGACTAGCAAGTGGCATTTGAGTAGCTTCAGGTTGACCTTTGGGGTTAGCAGCACTACCCATTGGCACATCTCCTTATTCTTCATACTCTTCATATTCAGGCTTATAATCCAAAGGCATACCATATGGACAAGATTCACGAGTGTTTCTATTCCCCCCATTAGGGTTACAGTGTTGAAGTAAAGGGGGACGTGAAGACTGAGCCTCTTCGTTGCGGACAGTAATCGCATCTTTTAAAGCCACCATCATTTCGAACATCTGACCCATCTGAGCTTTCAGCTGGTCAATGTCAGCTTTCATGCTCTCTTGCACTTCACTGTCCATTCTTTTGCTGTTGGCACGAGTTCTGTAGCGATGACACGGAATATTTGCCGTCTTTATATGTTTCACTGTTTTTATTATGAGAAAATTAAATAAAAATTCGAAGTGAATGCTATGAAAAAAAATAAGAATGATATGCACGTTGTTTAAACAATAATTGTAAAAATTGTGCACACATCCATGGAAATTGAACCTGTATTTGTATTGATAGGGAAAAAGACTGTCTGATATCGTAAAACAATGTATTGAACCAGTATGAAACAAAATCAATCTCTAGAACGAGCAATTATAACTTTCATATGCTCGACTAAATATTTACAATGATTAAGAAAAGTCTGAACAGAATCCGGGAAGTGAAAGAACATCAAAGATAAGTCTGCCTCTCCCAGCATCCTAGGCACATCTTCAATGGCTCCATTGGCTAAAGCAGCCAACTGTGAGAAACACGTCTTCCAATGAATAATGTCTCGTTCCTGATCCGCAATGTGGTTCTCCAGTTGGGTCATCATTATCTGGTGCCTCTCTTCGGCCTCCAGCTTCTGCCACTGCTCCTCTTTCAGCTTCTCTTCATATTCTAACATGATTTCCTTCATTCGTGGTTCTGTGCTATGGAACCTGTCCTGTAAGTCATATAATTCTTCCATAATCTTTTGTTTGTCTTGTCTGGTCTCCTAGCGCTCAGCATGCATAGTCGCTTCCCATTCTCTAGCTCTCCTAGTCAATTCAGCCTTAGTAGCAGTTAACTCCTGGGTTATCCCCATAATGCATTCCTTATCAACTTTCTGCTTCTTTATCAACCTTTCATTGTCTACCTTAACATTCAAATATTCATGCTGAAGGCTCTGCATGTCATTATTCAGCACATCATTCTTCCTCTTCAGCTGCTCGATTTCTTCTTTTAGTTTCTGAACTTCTTCAGATCTTGTGTCAAGTGTAGGCTCCTTAAGCACAGGTTCTCCCAAAGGCTCCTGATCTGTCAATTTATAAGGCAACTTGACTTCTCTTATTCTGTCTAGTAGCCACTGCTGATATGGGATTTCTTTGTTAATTGACCATGATCTAGTGTCCTTTTCCGCACATAATATATTCTTCCAAGCATTGCGGATCTAACGTAAAGTGTCATTCACAAATCCATCCTGATAATAACACACAAATGGTACTAAGACATCAGGTATAGGCGCTCCTTTGATTGGGTAGCCAAATTGCCTCTGAGCTAGAACTGGATTATAGCTAATGCACCCTCTTATTCCTATAAGAGGCACATTAGGGAAGCCCTCACAACTATATATGAGCTTCGACCTTTGCTGCCATGACGGTTGCCATATGATCTTCTTTTGATTTAGACCAGCAATAAATAAAGCCCACTCCTTTCTTGTCCTCTTATCTAGCTTCTTACGGGTCACAAGCTCTATCGGGCATCTGACTCCAAGAATATTATCGCCTATGCCAGACATCAACCAGACATACAGAAGATGCACCGAGCAAATCATCTTTCTCACATTCCTTTCATAGCACAATCTAGTGCTAGGTAAGTGTCAGCTAACACTGCTGTAACGGGATTCTCAAATCTGGTTCTCACAGCCACAAATATATTAATAGCAGCGTACTCCACATAATCATTTGAATAAGGAAACAATATGGTTCCATAGAGTATGAGAGCCAATACATCTATGAATGTCTCCCAATCTTCTTTTATGCTTAGCTGTTGGAGATGCGCTTCCAAGAATCTCTGAGAAAATCCTCTAGTGTTTCTTACAGAAATTAACCAACCCTTTAGCATATCCTGGGGGATTTTGGTGATAGATGATATAGTCAAAATAGAAGAATGCTGCTCATAGTGCCTATAAGGGATTCCCCCATCCAAAGGCAGATCCAAGATTTGCTCATATTCCTCGATGGTAGGTACCAACTGAAAGTCTTGGAATAAGAAGCACCTCATGGATGAATCATAGTACTGAGCAAGGGCAGTGACAATGTCTATCTCTATATCCAGCTCCAGCAATCCTAACAAATTCCCATACTTTCTTCTAAAGGCTGCCCTCTGAATAGATTTCAACTTCCTACTAAGCTCCCGGAGATTAGAGAAATTATTCCGTATCGGTTCACATTTTAACTTCTTTTTCAAATCAGAAGCTTTTGATCTTCTCTCAACTCCTAATCCTGGATGAACTTCCATGATCTGGTGTACAATTTTCAAAAATTTCGTTTACAACAAAAATAATGATGCATGAAAACAACATGAATGATATGCGTTAAACACAATTCATTTCCACACTTTTCACATTCTCCATAGCAAACATTCTGTCTTGTCATGCCGGTGAGTGGTTATAGTCCATGATTTTCCTCCCTTAGTGCTCTAAACAAATCGGCAGCATAACACCTAAGGGTTCTAAGATCTTTACATGCATTCTCACAAGGTAAGTTCCCTAATCCCTAAAGGTATAAAGGTCACCAGAGCTATGGCCCTCATTATCATCTTATCCAAAGCTGTCGTTAAACAACTAGCTTATGAACAGACAATAAGAGAACAGACTCTGGCTGGGATTCTCATGAAAACCAGAGTAGGAAGTACATCCATTCCAGTATCACTGAATCCCTCTAATTCTATGCTTTTTTTCAGATCCGGGGTTTTAGGATCCCACTCAAGAAATATGCATGAAGAGTGTGTGTGTGAAGGGAGTAAAACCTGTACCCAACCTCCCACCTGCAAAACAACCAGAAAAGTCCCAGGCAGATATAACAGATAAAACATGTCTTCTACCCTATGGTTCAATATTTCAGCAACAACAATAAAACAAATAGAACAAATCATAACAAAGAAAATAAAACAAGTAATACAAAAAGAAAGGGAAATACAAACATTCATAAAACCACATTTTTTTCACTCATTCAATTAAATGGCCTGACTCTCAAAATTCTCCCCACTGTAGTTGTCATCTGTCGCTACCAGAATCACAATGGGAGACGACGATCCAAAAAAGTATAGGAAAAATTGTGAAAATAAAGAGATGGAGTCGCCACCATAGTTATTTATGGAAAACTATGGAAAAACCACGAAAAAGGAAAAGGAAATGGTCTATGAATCAGAAAAGAGTTCGGGAGTCGGTTACTCGTGGTGAAGGTATTAGCACCCCCACAGCGCCTGTCCTAAGACAGTACCTTAAATCAAATTAGCAAAATCAAATGTGGTTTACTAAATGTTTATTTTCCCAAAAGCAAAAGATAAATAATAACAAAATAAAAATTTTCATATTAAAGGACCCGACAAGGATTGACCTTGCTCCTACGTATCGACATCCATAGGGATGAAGAATCAGGGATTACGTAGTTCTAAAAGACAGTTGAGTTGTTTTGAGAATTTGACATTATTATTTTTTTAAACTTTATATATTTTATTATTTTTGAAAATTGAATTTCATTTCAGAATATCATAGACGTGTGCGACCTTTTGATAATCCAAATTAAAATTAAAACTCCTTAAATTAAGTTTCGCATGACGTGTGCGGTCATTTAGAACTTAAATTAAGAATTATTATTATTTTATTATTTTTAAAAGGGAATGACGCGAATGGTCATTTGGAACTTAAGAATTTTATTTTATTTTATTTTTTAAAAGAGAATCTCGCATGACGCGAATGGTCATTTGGAATTAAAACAAATTTTATTTGAGAAATAAGTTTTAAAGGAAATAACCCCATGTTAAAATCCTAAAGCTTTTAGACGAAATTAGGGGCAATTTTGTATTTCAGAATATTAGTATGCTCAGTTATTAATTAATGGGGTGCAGCAAGTAATTCCAATAATAAGAGAATCCACTTAACTACTGAGGGTATTTTGGGTATGGTAAGAATGGGGGTGCAGCGTAAACATGGGGGTGCAGTGAGTAATCCTCACTAAAAAAAAACTTATAGCTGGGGCAGTTTTGGAATTGTTGAGAGTGAGGGGTGCAAGCGCAAATATGGGGTGCAGGTGGCAAGTCTCACCCAACTGATAGCAAGGGTAATTTGGGGATTGAGGGATGTTAAGGTGCAGGCTAGAATATAGGGGGTGCATAAAATACATTCCACTCAACTGATGACAAGGGTAATTTGGGGATTGAGGGGTGTTAAGGTGCAGGCTAGAATACAGGGGGTGCAAAAAATACATTCCACCCAACTGATGACATGGGTAATTTGGGGATTGAGGGGTGTTAGGGTGCAGGCTAGAATACAGGAGGTGCAGGAAGCACCCCCACTAACCCATTAGGGTTAGCAGCGCACGTGTGGCGCCTTGAGGGGTACTAGTGAGGCATGGTGGAGGCAGAATTTGGGTGCTGTTCTTGGAGGCACAGTGCAGGCAAAAGGTGGTGGCGACCGTGAGTGCGACAATGATGGTGAGGCAAAAAGGCTGGTTCAGTATAGTAATGGGCACCTTCGCTGTCATGATTTGTGCGTTGTACTGCTCACCATTTTCATTATCTTGGAACTTCCACGACAGCCTCATAGTGAGTGGTAGGGAGGCTCACGGTTAGGATAGTGGTTCACGGTGTAAGGGGGGTGGTTTCTTTGACTGTTGCGGAGGCAAGGTGACGAGGAAGCGATAGAGGAAGATGCTGATTCGGAAAACCAGCACTAATAGGTATTTAAATCCATTTTTGGGAGAATGTAACAGAGAATTCAAGGTGGCCTGGTTGGTCTAGGCGCCAGTTTCAGGTATACCCAGGGTATGGGTTCGAATCTTGGTGGCTCCCTCAGCAACACCAGCCTCTCTTCTCGAGGATTACCTTCCGTTGCCAAACTTTCCAACTTCTTCCTTTTCCAAAAACTTAATCCCCTCTTTTCTCGAGGATCACCTTCCGCTGCCAAACTTTCCAACTTCTTCCTCTTCCAAAAACTTAGCCACTTTTTTACCACCTTTTAACTAATTGCCGTTTTCTCCTCTCTCTCTCATGTGCCAACCAAATTTCTATTCTTCCACTAAACCAAAACTCTCCATTCATAGCCTGCCACGTGGCCCAAAAAGCTCTCCACTCCTAGCTTGCCACATGGCAAGCAATTTTATTTATTATTTTTTAATTCTTTAATTAGTTTCTTTTAAAAAAAACAATTAACCTTTAATTCTTTAAAAATTCAATTATTATTATTTTTCTTAAAACATTTCTTTTATTTTACCAAGAAACTTCAATTAATTTAATTTAAAAACAATTTTTTTATTTCTTTTTTTTGTGATTAAAGCATCTACAAAAATTGAAATTAATTATTAATAAAAATTTTATTGGTATATTTTACCCGGACAAAATCGGGTATTAACACTTTCAATCAACTATTTCACAAAATATCCAAACTACCACAATATGGAAACCAAAATCAAGTTACAAAAATTAAGTAGCAACGTCTAGTTAGAGTTCTTAATTGAAATCTAGTACACGACTTAGTGCAAAACCAAAATGATGTTAATGTTGCACATATGTTTAACAATTGAAAAAGTATTCAACTTTTTAATCCAAGTGTACAATGTGAAAAATCAACCACCAAAAATATTGAAAGTGTTTGCCTAAACTAAATATTTACACATGACAACACCTTATGAATTAGTTCAAGATTTACAATATAGTAACTATATTGACTACCATGACATAAGAAAACTTGATAAAAAAATGTGTATTAGTTCATTTCAATCATAATTATGTTATATCAATTTCATGTATTTTTTCTTATTCCACCTTTAATTATCAAGTAAATTACATTTTAATTAATCATTACTAAGCATTCAAATTTTCTTTATTAAATACCAAAGATATTTTTCTCCATATAACTTTTTTCTCATATAATATTACATAAATTTGCTATTATAGTTTAGTAAATTATAAAATAAATTTTTAATTAAAAAACCCATTCAAATAATGAATTATTTCTTAATTTAACATTTTAAAATTATAATTTTAACCCTACAGTCATTATTTATCATTTTCAACTTTTATCACCAAATTTATAAAATCAAATAAATTTTTTAATAATCATTTCAAACATTCTTAAAACTTCTTTTAAAATCTCTTAGGGTAAAAAAAATTGATTATGATCGTAGACATAACCAAAAAACTTAATAAACTTTTATTTCAAATTTTTTATACCACAAATATTTATTTTATTTAAATCACTATATTTCTTTTTTTTTTTTTTTGCAAAAGCCCAAAATTATAATTATATTTTTTTTTTTCATTTTTTTTT
>Ga0209489_106685_pt1 | contig 18219 bp, 15 predicted proteins | sample SiratrowhiteBW_FD_187527 | JGI IMG/M metagenome (GOLD analysis project Ga0209489, IMG submission 187527) | Root nodule microbial communities of legume samples collected from California, USA - Siratro white BW (SPAdes) (version 2) | ecosystem: Host-associated > Plants > Roots > Nodule | place...
TTTTTTTGGTTTTTTTTTTTTTTTTTTTACAATCTCCGTGCTTTAATAATGAGAATCATATCAACAAAATCAGTAAAACATCAACAACTTATAGATATTGTATTCAAAAGTATTTATGATTTTATAATAATAACAATTTCACCATAAAACTACCTTTTTTTAGTCTTTTCAAAGGCAAAGTAGTATACACAAAAAAACTATCATTAGAAACTTAGCACTTAATTGTGAAAGGAAGGGAAAAACGTAATGACGAAACATTAATCCGTAAAAAAAGGAAACAAAAACAAAAGCTAATGAAACCTAATAATGAGCATCAAACAAGTTAACCAAAGTTTGGGGTTTAAACACCCCAAAATAGGATTCATTGCCTGAAAACTACAAATTCATATAGTATAATATGCAAACATCTATTTGAATTCATCGAGAAGCTTCTAATGTCCTTTTAATTTGAGACATATTTAAAAGAATTATTAAACTTGTCTATAGGAGATGAAATTTTGTTCAAAGCGGGTTTCGGTCTTTGACTCCTGAACCCTTGATGAAGCAAGTAACCACTTGTGTTTTTCTGTCTGCAAACAAGGTTTAGTTACTTATAATACTTCAATTAACTATGTTTTCTTCTAATAGCATCAAAAAGCAATAGACTGGGTGATCATAAAATGTAAAAAAGATACAAGTGAACCAGTAATACAAGAGTATGGAATCTACAAACACGAGTTTTTTTTTATAATGCTATAATATATTTTGCCAAGATTAGTCAAAAACAATTTCTACAACAAAAGTTAATATTATTTAAATTATGTTTATTTGTGCTTAAAAAATAGTGTAAAAAAGTAATTTATTCTTAAGTGGTTTTTATATAAAAAAAATAGTGTGTTTGTTTATAATCATATAATTTTTTTTTTCTTACAAGAAAGAGTAACTTAGAAAAAGAAATTAAGTTGTTATTATGAGATTTTTGTAAGGATATTTTGTTATTGACACACACATTTGCTCAGCCAATAAGCCAATAATATAGGAAGGCAAATGCTTCTTACACTATAACAATTTTGACCTATATTATATAACTTTTGAAAATTTCAAAAATGCATCTGATATTTGTATTTGAAAGTGTCATGATAATTAAAGGTGGTTCCTACAATCTATGGAAGAGATTAAAGAGGTATATGCACTCCACATTCTTAAATAGGCACACCACATTCTCTTAAATTCTGAAACGCGTGTTATGGCAACAAATGTTCCTAACCACAACCACCCAAGCTGAACATGTAAAGGAAGAATATATAAATAACCAAGGGCATTTTACACAATTTATGTGACTGGTATAGTGGGAGGTCACAAAATGGTATAATGTAGGAAGCATATAAACAAATACTAAGCCAATACATTTTAGGCCTAGGCGTTTCTTTATGGACTCTCATATTTCACCTGCATCCGATAGGGGTGTGAAAGACCAAAATGCCCCGTATCTTCTGCATCCTATTTCTTCGAGCTCTTGTCGCGGACACAGGTCGTTTCTTACTTGGAGATTTGTTTTTGGTGAATTTCTTGGAGACGAGGAGCATCCAATCACCCAAGTTCGTTACAAAAAATTGCAACAACAATTTTGTTTCTGGTTGCAACAAATTTTTTTGCAATTACTACAAAATGGCCACATAATCACAAATGCATTTGGAAACTGCAAGCACATAGTAGAATTTGCATATTGTTTTTTTACTAAAAAAGTATTTTCATATTGTAAAATTTATATTTTTTTTTTCTAAAAAAATACCTGTAGATTATGTAATGTGAAAGTTAATGGATTACACATTTTGAAAGTTTTTTATGCAAAAGATGATTTTGAAACTATATAATTTTGAAGTCATTTTCAAATCCAAAAATTTATTATAAATTGCAAAATTCAAAAGTTATTTTTTATTAAAAAATCTATATTACTTTTATATCACACAATTTAAAATTTATAATTAACTTTCAAATTATTGTTCTTAATTATATAGTCTGATTTATGCTTTTTAGCTTAGGATTTTGCAAGAAATTTTTAAATTACATAATCTAAAAATAAAAAGGCAGAAATTTCAATATTTATGAAGGTGGGAAAAGAAAACATGAGGTGTAAAACGAAATGGCCTTTTGGCATAATAAATTGATTAGAGAGCCCAACTAAAAAGAATGAACGGAATCAGTGCCTCGTCTCATCCAAACACCGATGCGATAACCACTCTGCACTGATGTACGCGCCTTTCGCTACTCTATCCAGTTACTCTGTGGCCATGAATAGCTTAACGGCGACTTTCACAGCTCGAATATGTGCCACTCGCCGCGACCTACTCCCTATGCGGCGCCGTTCCGCATTCAGCCGCGTCGCCACCAAACTCACACCTCCAAGAATCGTTTGCATGGCGGTATGTCGCTGAAATAATTGAAATACAACAACTCGTTGAATCAACTATGCATTTTTTCTTAATAGCGTTGAATTGCAGGAACCTTATCTGATAACGAAGTTGGAATCTGCTGAGAAAACCTGGAAAGAATTATCGGTATGTATGACACTACGCGCTGTTATGCTTCCATTTTCTGCGATGAATTTTGTGTTAAATATGAAATTTCAGGTCAAGCTTGCTGATCCAGACGTTGTGTCCGATCCAAAAGAGTATCAGAAATTAGCACAATCAGTGGCAGAGCTTGATGAGGTGCTACAATTTATATTACTATTTATTTACTCATATGCATGGAAATTAAACCTTCCGTATTGACGAAACTGTGTAATGTTAATTGTGGAGCAGGTTGTGTCCATCTATAGGAAATTTAAAGACTGTGAGAAGCTTCTAGAAGAAACCAAAGGTTTGCTGAACTTTTCGCTCTTGGTTTGGGTACTTGAAGTTGAAGGCTGGATGATATAGATTTTGTTTTCTTTTTGAACTATTGTTGTTTAGCTTTAGCGAAGGATGGTGGAAACGATGAGGATATGGCGGAGATGATATCTTTTGAAATCGACTCGTTGTCCAAGCAACTCGCTGAGCTTGAGGACAAGCTTAAGGTTTGTTTTTAACATTGTAATTGCATTGCGAGCTGCAACTTTTTTGAAGTCATATTCTGTCGTGCTTTTGACTTGTGTTTTAATCTCCAAAATATGAATTACTAAATTCTCAGTCTGCTATATGTTCATTCGTGAAATTTTCTTCTAGTCATGTATTGTCTTGGGGGATACAGCGTTTGAATTTGAAATTTGTTTTTTGTTTGCTTCTTCTAGTTCAATTCCAATGCAGTAACAATCGTCAATTCAAAATGTTGAATCAGTTGAAATTTCAAAACAATGAGAGGAATTGTGACCTGCTTTCATCACTCCCATAATATGCACTCTCTTTTGTTACTGGCTATCGTGAGTCATGAGTTTCCATTCCTTGATTTTTAAAACATTGCTAGGAATCTCCTCTTAATATTTCTCATTATTTGTAACATCTTTTGCCATTGGCTATCTTGAGTTTTCGAGCCTCTCCTCCAATGTCTATATTTTCCCCCCATTTTTGGTATTTTGAAACTTCTTAATTTTTCCCTACATAATGGTAGGTGCTACTGCTTCCCAGTGATCCTCTGGATGCTAGAAACATAATGATTGAAGGTACATAATCTCTTTCTTTGTATTGTTGTAGCTCAACGATTTTACTTTATGGCTTAGTTGAGTGTTTCATGCATCATGGGAGATACTTGTGCTATAGGAGATAATTTATAATCTTTTGAATAATGTTTGCATTTTAATAATAGGAAATATAGAAAATATTATTAAGGGATTTATTAACTTGATAAAGGAGAGGCCGCCTATATTTCTCAATTGTGCTATTTTTTTGAATTTTGCTACAGGAGTATTATTTATTTGATTTATATACATAACAGAGTGGCTAATTTTTGGCTTCTCCCATCATATACACTTAAGTTGCACTCCACAATTCTGGATAGCGAAGCTTAACATATCAATACATTGTTTTCTTCATTTACTTTTCTAGCTCTAAAGGTTTTTGATGTTCATTCACTTCTGCAGTACGAGCAGGCACTGGTGGTGATGAGGCTGGAATATGGGCTGGTGATCTTGTAGGTACATGTTTATAGTTGTCCTTTCCGAGTTTAATCCATGTGGAATGCTTAAAGTACTTACACATGTAACAAATGACAAACCTATTATTGGATAATTTCTGAATTGTTTAACTGTCACTGCTACTTTTTTATTATTGTGGTTCAAATAAGGAACCATTAATGTGAAGTTCAATTCTAAGCATATTCTGATGCTGTTTTGTGTTGAATCAGGTTCGAATGTATGAAAGATATAGTGAAAGAAATTCTTGGAAGTATTCTCTTGTCTCAAGCTCTGCGGTATTCCTCATAAAAACTCTTACAGAAACACTTTCACATTGCTTATGTAATTTGTATAATATTTTTTGCCATCTTTTAGGCAGAAAAAGGAGGATACAAAACTTATGTAATGGAGATAAAAGGAAATCGTGTTTACAGTAAATTGAAATATGAATCTGGTGTCCATCGAGTTCAACGTGTTCCTCTAACAGAAGCACAGGGCCGGGTACATACTTCTACTGCAACAGTGGCTATCATGCCAGAGGTGGAGTACATATTTATGGCTTTTAGCAATAAATTATTCATGATCCTAACTACTAGGTTTGAAAGCAATCAAAACATTATTTAAAATCTTTGCATTTGGGCTATTTCTAATTTGGCATTTTATTCCGAAAGTAACTACTTCTATATAACGGTCTATCTTAATCATACAAGTATCTAGATTAACTCTAAAGTGAGTGTGTGTGTAGATATAGATATAGAGATAGATACAGTGTTGTCTGAATTTCTTATCTATATTGTGGAAAGCAGCTTTAATTTTGTAATTAGAGAGGTTGATGCTCTACAGTATTATTTCTTTGCTAAATTCTTATGTTTTGTTTAATTTTTACCATTCTAATTCAGTGAGTATATGCATGCCGTCCCCTTTTTTTAAGATTTAATTACAACATCTAAATCTATTGACCTGGAATATTTACTTAGGTTGATGAAGTTGAAGTCGTAATTGACCCCAAAGATATTGAAGTGACGACGGCACGTTCGGGGGGCGCAGGAGGTAAATATCTGTGACCATGAGACCATTTTAGTCAAGTAATCAATCTTTCTATTCCTTGGAGCAAGAAATAAAGTCCTCCATGAATTCTTATGCCAAGATATGTTGCAGGTCAGAATGTTAATAAGGTTGAAACAGCCATCGATCTCTTCCATAAACCAACTGGAATCCGCATCTTTTGTACCGAAGAAAGAACACAACTTAAAAACAAGAATCGTGCTTTTCAGTTGCTCCGAGCAAAACTGTAAGCATCAACATTTTCTTTTAGCTTTTTTGTTTCTTGCCAACTTCAGAAGTCTGGTTTTAGAATAGAGTCATGTTTATCTCTGAAATGTCTTCCACCTTTATTCTTCTTTTCCTCTTAAATACATGTTCACAAGGTAAAATATCTCAATCTTTCTGTTCAATTATTCTTGAGGAACTAAAGGATATTATTATCAAGAAGCCAAGCACTACAAGTTCACTAGTGTAATTTTTTCAAGTGCTCTCTTTAACCTATTTGCTTTAGCGTGTTACATGTAAAATGTTGACAATATCCTTTTACAGATATGAGATAAAGGTAAGGGAACAGCAGGAGTCATTACGAAATCAAAGGAAATCACAGGTACGCTCCTTTTTGTGCAGGTGTTTGAAATACTAATAAGATATTGATTGAATTAAATTTTATATGATGTACTTGCTATACGGGTGAGCAAAATGTTATTGAGTTGAAATTTTTTGCCTTGCTATCTCCAATTACAGGTCGGTACAGGTGCACGAGCAGAAAAAATTCGGACATACAATTATAAGGTACTCTATGTTGCGGTCACAATATATTTTAACAGAGCTACACTTACTCGTTATTCTCTCCAATCCCCTTCCAAAATTTAATGAATTTCTATCCCTTGTGATTTTATTCACGACAATTTTTCCCTTTGTGTTAGAAAAAGAGAAGATGTGTGAGAAACGGAACATAATAAATAATATGTTATTTTTAGAGATCTTTGATAATCATGTTCATTGAGTGAGGTGAATAAGATTCAGCGAACTAGAATTGTGCAGTTCTTGACAAAATAGAGGTAGAATATAAATATGTGTTGTTAAATTTTCATTTTGTCTTGATGAAATTAAGGTTGCTTAGTGCCAATTTTTGACACTTAAATTTTTCCTATCAGGACAACAGGGTTACTGACCACAGATTGAAGACAAACTATGAGCTCACCTCTTTTCTTGATGGTGACATAGAAGATGCTGTTCAGGTATATTACCTAATACATGGAATGAACTTCTGGTGTTTCCCCTCGTCTTGGCTGTGTAGAAAATATGCTTAGAAACTGGTATACGCTAATATAGAAGCACGTGTGCACTTTGTTGAGGTGGCTTATACTTGTTTAGGTATTAGGGGAGATATAGCAACACACTTTCTGTCAATGGTTAAAATTTATTTCAAACTACAAGAGGAGAACTCATTAAATAAAAAGTAGAACCCATAAATTTTTGTAATTTTCGACTAAAAGTAGAAATAAAAAACGGGTCTGGTAAGCAAGGACTTGCAACAAGAAAATTTGAAGACCCCAAATTATTGAAACTCTTGGATTTGGTTTGATAGAGTGGGGCGGATATGGCTGGATGCAGTTGAACGACATTGATTCTTTGATCGAAATTCATACAATCACATTAACCAAAATATAACTTGCTTATACCTTAAAACATTGCAAGGGTGAAGAATGGAAATTGCAGCCTCACCCTTGGGCTTGTAGTAAAGGTTGACTGAGAACACAAATAAACTATTGAAGAACCCAGGATAGGAGAAGAGACGAGAGTGAGTGAAGGTGTATTTGGAAGACAGGACAAGTACCTTTTTATAAGAATTTGAGACTTGACCTACACTGTCACAAGCTCCCACGATCACCTAGGTTATGGAAGGAAAGGTGGAGAAAGTGGAGAACAATCTCGTTAAAGGAGATGAACGTTGTGGAAAGAATGGGAGGCAACGCTCGTGTAACATGGAGGCCGATGATCCCATAAACCAAGGGTCTAACCTTCACAAGGTAAAAAATAGGGAAATCCGGATAGGCTTTTAGCATTTATATTAATCAAAGGAAAAAATAAAATAAAAAAATAAATCAAGTAGTAAAAAGAACCTAGACCTTCTTATTACATGCCCAAAGTAGGGGATAGATCGGCATGATTTAGATATTTAAGGTTAGGTTGATAATCTTTTCACAACTTATAGGGTGTTTTATCAATTTTCTTATATGGTATCCATTTTATAAAAACATGTTGTAAGAAGTGTTTTTCCCTTAAGATTATCAAGTTAATAAGCATGACATTCATCATTTCTTTAACAGTCCTATTTTTCCTTTTAACTACTCTACTAGAATCAGGTTACTTCATGAATAATACATTCTTTAACATAATAATAATTAAAGGAAACGTATTCAATATATCTATTTGATCTAGTCCTCTTAATTTTCCTGTTTAATTGATTTTCTACTCCGTTTATTCAAAATATATCAAACGATTCATGTTTACTGGTGATCAAGTACACTTTGATTAAGTATACTTTGATGTATCTAATTTTAGTAATATTTTATAAAGGTTACAAAGTAACTTTTACCACCTCTAGACACGCTTTGCTTTTAAGTCAGTTAGATTAATATGAATTAAACCTAAAAGTTGAGTTTGACTATCTATAGATGATATGTTTTCTTACTTTGTTTGGCAACACATCATAAGAATCACCAATAATGAGTTAATATGATTTAGTGAATAAAATTGCTTGGCATATATTAAAGCTTTAATATGATTTAGTGAATAAAATTGCTTGGCATATATTAAGGCTCTGCTTTGTTTAAACACTTTCTTCTTGCAGTCTTGCGTTACATTGGAGCAAAAGGAACTTCTGGAAGAACTTGCTGAATCTGTAGGTGCTACGGCTGGCTGATATGATTTTGCCGAAGTTATTTGAAAAATTTTGCTGGAGTACTTTTCACAATGGAAGATCTATCTTATGGTTGTTCTCCCGAATGTGTCCATCATCTTAAGTTGGAGATATACGTATCGAATCGATTCAATTTGTAGTGAATAGGGAGCAGTTTTACATGTAACATTTAATTATATAGGTTTTCAAGGACATTTAATCATATAGTTATGAGTAAAGATCTGTTTCATAATGTAAAATGGTGCAGTTTTGCATTGTGTTTCCTGATCTCGCATAGGTGGAAACTTGAGTAGCCAAATTATATCTCTTAAAGTTGAAGCGGCCTTGAAAAGCAACACGGTTTCTTAGGGTTCCATTCCCGACCAAAAAATAAAATAAATAAATATTAATTTCTGACCAGAGCTTCGTGGTTATCTAAGGTTCACGACAGCCTTGTTGGCTGATCATTAATTGGAAATCATTAGTTTTTATTTTATTTTATTTCGAATAATGTCTTTTATTGCTAGTGAAAAATGAAGAACTTATTTTGGTAAAGGAAAATATTGATTTTTATAATACAGCGTATTAAAGTTAAACCATTGAAAATTAAATTTAATTCTACTTTGTTGACGTTGTAATTTTTAACGATAAAAGTATGTTAATTTGGTTTTTTTAACCATAAGTACAGAATATTTCCTAGTTCTGTCTAAACTTTGAAGACATTCCAACATGAGATTTCTGTTTGTTTGCTTTGGTAGAGAAAAAATAATTAAAAGAAAAGAAACAAAAAATAAAAAAATATTTGATTAAAAATAAATGAATGAAAACGATAATTTTATTTATTCATTATTATAATAAATAATAAAAATTGCACTTATAATTTATTATTGGTAAGATTATAAAAACACTTATTTCTCTTTAGGTATCACAATCGATTATGTGTTGTGCAACATAATCAAATTATATTGTTCCCCATTTCTTCAAACTTACTTCTTTTCTCATTTCTTTCAATCACCCATCATTCTATTTCTTTACAATTTCATCATCTTCTTTCCATGGTCCATTCCAAACACACCTTGGGATGAACATTACCAGATTTCCCAGTTTATAACCGCGAAGCATGTGGACCAAAACAAACAGGTCCAAGTGTTGATGAGGGAAGAGCTACACATGGCACTCACCTCCTAGCCCCTCTATAACACCCAATTTCCATTTCCCAGCGAGGCAAAATAGACACGTACACGTCCCCAATACTACTCTAGTTCATTCTTTCACTCATACATAGCATTCACTCTCACTCCCCATAATCCTTTCTATGCTTCACCGCATCACCCATTCCTCTTCTCCCTCTCTTCTCCTCCTACCACGTCTTCTCTCTCACCAACCCTTCCCCTCTTCAAATTTCAAATTCCGTTTCTCACTCTCACCAAAACGTCCCACTCTCAACCTCATCTCCATGGCTTCATCTCATTCCCTCCACAACCACACAAACCGACTCGCTTCCCAACAGAGCCCTTATCTTCTCCAACACGCACACAACCCTGTAAGTTTTCTTCCTTCTCATCTCGTTTCTAACGCAATTGCTTCTTTCCACTATTATTCCATTTCAATTATTTAGTTATTTCTAATTCCCCGTTCAAGGTTGATTGGTATCCGTGGGGCGAAGAAGCCTTCGCCGAAGCGCGCAGGCGCGACGTGCCTATCTTCTTGTCTAGTAATTCTCTCCCTCTGTGTATTCCGTTTTTATTTTTTGCCTATTTAGTTTGCGTAATTGACTGCGAAGCTTTGCCTGTGGTGTTATTGACGGCGATTCTGTTCGAAGTTGGCTACAGCACTTGTCACTGGTATGTGTGTGTGTGTGTGTGTGACTCACGATTCCTTTTCTTTATCTTAAGTTTGAACGTTTTCGGAATCTGAAGTGTTTATTTGTAAGGTGTCATGTTATGGAGGTCGAGTCCTTCGAAGACGAAGCGGTTGCCAAGTTGTTGAACGATTGGTTTGTTAGCATTAAGGTCATTTAATTTTTCCTTTTATTTTACTTTGAATTTAGTTTCTAGAAAGGTTCTCTCTGTTTTTACTCTACATTGCTTCTCAAGTTGTTAGGTTTTGTTCTGTCGTACTTTAATGTGTTAATACTGCAGGTGGATCGAGAGGAGCGTCCAGATGTTGATAAGGTATGTAATATTGATGCGTTAACTTATCATTTAATTTATATTTTTGGAAGCATGTCAGCTAAGTACCTACGAGGATACTATCTCTAAATTGGTGTTTAAGAGTTATCCGAAGTTCCTTTGGAATTTAAACGGTTGAGACGCTGATGGAAAATTTGAGGTTTCACAAGGTAAAAAAGCGTACTAAAGGATTTTTTATCTTCGTCTTTAGGTATACATGACGTATGTGCAGGCTTTGTATGGTGGAGGAGGTTGGCCCCTGAGTGTGTTTCTTTCACCAGACTTGAAGCCTTTAATGGGTGGAACTTACTTCCCCCCTGATGATAAGTATGGGCGACCTGGATTTAAGACTATACTTAGGTGAGAGATATTGCAAACTTGAATTGTCAACCTGCTTGGGCACTTCTGAGTAAATTTTACTGATGGCATGTCAAACTTTTTTGAGTATAAAACTTCAGGTCCATTGTTTAAAATTTGTATTCTGGTTTTTGAGGTTCTTATTTATATACTCTTTTGTTCCTGCTTTCTCCAGAAAGGTAAAACAGGCTTGGGATAGTAAGAGGGATATGCTTATTAAGAGTGGAGCATTTGCAATTGAACAGCTTTCTGAGGCATTGTCTGCAAGTTCATCTTCTGATAAACTGCCTGATGGGGTTACGGCTGATGCATTACGTCTGTGCTCAGAGCAGGTGAGGCTTGCTTTTTTTTAATAATGTGAGAATGATCTTATATCTGCATGCATTTGTTATTCAATCTACTATTTTCTTTGTAGCTCTCTGGGAGCTACGATTCAAAGTTTGGTGGGTTTGGATCTGCACCAAAGTTTCCTAGACCAGTTGAGATAAACTTGATGCTTTATCACTCCAAAAAGTTGGAGGAGGTAGGACAGTTGGATGGAGCTAATGAAAGTAAGAAAATGGTTTTCTTTAGCTTGCAATGCATGGCAAAAGGCGGAATTCACGATCATATTGGAGGGGGCTTTCACAGATACAGCGTGGATGAGTGCTGGCACGGTAAGTTTACCTTGGACTTTGAGTAAATATTTGACGTGTATATATGAGCTATTCCTGTGCAATTTGATTTGGCCGTTTTAATTAGGATGTGCTGTTATATCCAATGCTGCTTGATTTGAAATCTTATGATTATATTGTTGAGCTGTTCATATCTTTGCAGTTCCACATTTTGAGAAGATGCTATATGATCAAGGGCAGCTTGCTAATGTTTATCTAGACGCGTTTTCTATCACTAAAGATACCTTCTATTCATATATATCACGGGATATCCTTGATTATTTAAGAAGAGATATGATTGGTCCAGAGGGTGAAATTTTTTCAGCAGAGGATGCTGACAGTGCAGAGACTGAAGGAGCTGCAAGAAAAAAGGAAGGAGCCTTTTACATATGGGCAAGCAAAGAGGTCTTTCATCCTGTTCTATTGGACTTTCCTTAATATATTTCTTTAGGAGTAATTACATTGTAGGCTCCTGAAAAATATACAAGTCTTCATTTTGGTACCCCAAAAATAAATTGGTTCGATCAAGTCATTACAAACTTCATATCTTTTAGTTGGGTCCATTTAGGAACCAGAATTGAATATTCAGAAAACTGATGGTATTAATCACTAATTAAATCCATCTCAAGGAGAATTAATAAACAGGAGAGGTCCAGAGCAATGTGCTCATCAGAGAAGAAAATTGCTGTCCAATATCACGTCGGCAACTATCCTCTCACCATTCATCCCTGTATCCCCTTTCTATCTTGGAATCTGTCATGCATAACTAGTTGTGCCAAATTGACAAACACTAAACTTTGGCTCCCAGTTTTTGCTTTCTCTCGTAAACCTTCCAAATCTTGGCCCTCTTTTGGTCCAAACCCATCATCTGGCCTTTCAAAACCATTCAGAACTATCTGGGCTCGGTTGACGTAAAATGACTTGACATGGCCTTCAAGTTGCTGACATGACACAATAACCCACTGATGTGACAGTCAATTGAAAATCTTTAAGGATTCGCTGTAACCAATTTATTTATCTTGTGTGAATTAATAACTGTATTTTTCAAAAGCAGTGTGTTAATTATTAACTGATAGTTTGCCGAGGACATTCTAACTATATTTTCAAAGTTGATCAGGAAATATTTGCTTAAACTCGTGAGCTATGGTATTCCTTTAAATCTTGACACATATTTTATATCTTTTTCTATTCATTGTTTGGTTCTCCTTGATATTTATTGGACAACTGTGGATAATATTTTTTTATTGTTTTTCATTCTTGTAGATCTCTATATTGTACATCAAAATAAAAATAGAATATTTCTAGTTGAGAATAATTAGATATCAGATATTAAATAAAATCTGTTGTTTAAGCTTTTTACTAAACATCTTCACATTTGGCAGTATATCACAGTTTTCTGATTTCCTTCTGTAATTAATGATTGGTTGGTGTATTACTTTTGGAGGTGACTTCCGACCTGGTTTGTTCTATCTAGGTCCAAGACATACTTGGAGAGCATGCTACTCTTTTTGAGGAGCACTATTACATAAAGCAATCGGGTAACTGTGACCTGTCTGAAATGAGTGATCCTCACGATGAATTCAAAGAAAAGAATGTCCTGATTGAAAGAAAGGAACCTTCAGAACAGGCATCAAAATATGGCATGTCAGTTGAGACATTTCAAGAAATTCTTGGAGAATGTAGGCGTAAGTTGTTTGAAGCAAGGTCAAGGCGTCCAAAGCCACATTTGGATGACAAGGTACCTTGAATAATCTTATTGATTTATTTAAGATTTACCTATGACGATATATACTTCAACGTTTATGTGTACTCTCAAGGGTTCTTATGCTCTTAGGTTATTGTATCTTGGAATGGATTGGCAGTCTCTTCTTTTGCTAGGGCTTCTAAGATTCTCATGAGCGAAGCTGAAGGGACCAAATTCTACTTTCCTGTTGTTGGCACTGAAGTAAGTTTCTCTCGTACTAATATAGTATTGATGTGAGTGGTTACCAATATTTAAAAAGATGAGAAACACTGCTATTTAATATTATGATGTTTCTGGAAGATATCTGTAAGTTATCGTATAGATATACAATTTTAAACTGTTGATCACAATTAATGCTTTGGATGATGAGTAGCTTCTGAGTCAAGGACATTGACTGTTTTAGTTATGAAGGAATAGTGGGTAGAGTTGTTGGATCAACACATTTAGCCAACTTGATTTTTTCCTTTGTTTATAACTTTCTTCTCCTTTTGATTATGTATATTTCAGCCAAAGGAGTACTTGAGAATTGCAGAAAAAGCAGCGTTTTTCATTAGGAAGAAACTTTATGATGTGGAGACTCGCAGGCTATACCATAGTTTCAGACGTTCTCCGTCTAAAGCTCCCGGTTTCTTGGATGATTATGCTTTTCTGATTTCAGGATTGCTGGATCTGTACGAGTTTGGCGGTGGAATTAGCTGGCTTCTATGGGCCACTGAATTGCAGGAAACCCAGGTAAATATTGATTGTCTGGATCCATAGAAAATTTATTTCTTGTATCCAAGGCATTGAATTGCTAATGATATTAGTTGCTTGCAGGATGCTTTGTTTCTTGATAAGGCTGGAGGTGGATATTTCAATAATACTGGAGAAGATCCTTCAGTTCTCCTCCGCGTGAAGGAAGATCATGATGGGGCAGAACCCTCAGGAAACTCGGTTTCTGCTATAAATCTTATAAGATTGGCTTCCATGGTTTCTGGAAGTAAGGCTGAGAATTATAAGCGAAATGCAGAACATCTATTGGTGTGTAAACCCCTCGACCTTTTCCTCCTAAAAGCTGTTTCTTCTCATATATGTCCCAACAATGGTGGGATGGGATTATTTGAGGTCTGTTTCTAGATCACTGGGTCGGTTGCAACTGACTAGAATTCTCCTAAATTGGTAATGCAGGCAGTTTTTGAGAAAAGATTGAAAGATATGGCTATGGCAGTGCCTCTAATGTGCTGTGCAGCAGACATGTTGCGTGTACCTTCTCGGAAACAAGTGGTCGTGGTTGGTGGAAGAACGTCTGAAGAATTTGAAAACATGCTTGCTGCAGCTCATGCATTATATGACACCAACAGAACAGTAAGCACAGTTACTCTATATCTTTACATCTCATTCTGATTTTCGTCAATAACATTAGTGCTGGTGTTGATCGCAGGTTATACATATAGACCCCAGCAACAAAGAAGAGATGGAATTTTGGGAAGTAAATAACAACAATGTCTATATGATGGCGAAAAATAACTATGCCGTCAACAAGGTTGTAGCTCTTGTTTGCCAAAACTTCACCTGTAGCCCCCCTTTGACTGATCGTTCCTCACTTGAAGCTTTGCTCTCCAGAAAACCTTCTTCTTCGTTCACGTAAGCTATTGGTTGTGATTTGAGTAGGATCATCAGTGAAAGCTCCCTCTTGGAGATCCCCCTTTTCATTTACAGAAATAGTTGGTTCTGACTTTTCTGTAAATAAAGGTAGGTAATATTCTCCGTTGAGATGAGTTCAGGGATTGATGCATAGTTGCATACCCTTTTCGTTTGCCTGTGTTCAGGGGCCACAATTTTTCCTCAAATTTGACATAATGGAAGTTTGTATATGTAGATAACGGTTGAAATAATTATCGAAAGTTGGGGTCTGTTCACATGAGTGAGTGTACTTCATTTTTCTCATACATGCACAATAAAGTCATAACGTCACGGTTATGTCTTTCTATATTTCCATAGATAGAAAAGGTAATTATAGTCAACTTTAATTTACATCAGCCTGGTTTGAGTCAATGATACGTATTTTTTTTATCATGCTATTTTACGAGTTAAAATTTAACATACAATAAATTTAAAACAATAAATTTAAAATAAAAAATCTCTTAATCGGATTTACTCACCTCAATAACATACAAACATATTAAAGTTTACTCACCTAAGCCACTTTCACTTTGCCAAAAATAATCTCTTATGCAGATCACACAACTCAATAATAATGAAAAATAAAAATACTATTTCTACGACCTCACGAATATGAGATTCAGAATTAGTTTGGACAGGAATTTCTGAACGACAGTTTTTAACCAGAATTTCACAATTTGCAATTCAAATTTGTTTCTATAGGTGGTGAGGAGGGTTGTCCCCGAATAGTTTTGAACTACAATATAGAATAATTGGTGGGAGGGTTGTCCTCGAACAGTTTTGAACCCACAATATAGAATAATTGATGACGGTATTAATCCTATGTCATATCAGTTTTTTCAATTAAATGCAGATTAATTCATGAACAATAGTATTAGCACGTAACTATTTCCAATTAAATAAAAATAACGTTTTGTTAGCACGAGTAACTACCCTACTTCATTTTCCTACTACGCTAAAAATATTAAAATCATTCAACATAACATTTTTTTAACACTCACTTTCCAAATAAAAGAAAAAAATTGTTCAGTTCTTACACTCATTTTTCTAGCATTTTCTTTTGCATCCAAAAAAAGCAACAAGATATTAGTGTAGAAACAAGTGCACTACAGTCAGTTACGTTGCGAGTAGAAGGGTAACAAAAACTTCCAAAACCAGTGAACCTTGATAACAAAAACAGTAAACAACAAAATATATGATTTTAAGTATGCGAGATAAAATGTTCTCGTACAAGCAAAACTTACAAAAACAAAGTCTAGAACAAGCAAAAACATACTCCTCATAACTACTTTTGCAACTAAAGATTTCCAGGCATCGTTAAAGATTCATCAAAAATACTCACTTCTTGGATTTCTTTGGCGCTCTGCACATAAGATATACTACAATTAGGCCACAGTACATGAGCAAACTATATATATGGCATAATAAGCATAAAGAGTAAGACTCACTGAGAAGATTGGGGTGCTGGGGCACTGGGTGCTGTAGAGACCTTATCAACGGGACCCTAAAACATTTAACCAAAAAAGTGTCAGAAACTTCATTTCCAACTTCAGCGAGCATGCTCGCAGGGCATTAAATCCCCAATTTTAATAAAAACACAAGTAGATATATTCCAATACACTGGAACTCACTTGGGCTAAACGTTCCTCCCTTCGAGCAATTTTCCTTTCCCTGCTAGCCTTGTTCTTTGCACGCTTAGCCTCAAACTGATCAGACAAAGTCTTCTCTCTTGCCTTCTCAGCCTTGGACTTGTGAATGCTCTCCATCAAGACCCTTTTGTTTTTGAAAACATTACCCTTCACCTTCATGTACATATCATGGTACATGTGTTTGTCAATTTTCTTTGATTCCCTGTACTTACGAAGCAACCGTCTGAGCACTCGCATCCTTCTCATCCAAAGTATCTTGGTGGGAAGCCTTGCCTCCCTTGTACCCTTACGCTTACCTAATAGTATCCAGAGAAACATTATAGGAAGCAACTAACGGTCTTCCTCTCCAAAGGACAAAAGAGCAATCAATTCATTCTATGCCACACACCCAGCAATAATCAGCACAAAAATTGCATCTGACTTTCTCCCACAAACTATTAAGCAAATTCGTTAAATTAGTCCCTGAATTACAAACAGCTTAGAAAAATATTATCAGTTCGAGATGACCAAGTGTCAACAAGACCATAACCATACGTTCTACATAAAACATGTCCACCAGCCTGAAACTTCATTTTGTATAGATAAAGTTTTCAATAAACACTTACAAAAAAAATTATGCTTCCCATATTAGTTAATTCAAAAATTAAACTCGTATTTCGGAAAAAAAAAAAAAAAAAACCTTAACTGGATTAGTTCATGCATACACTAATTTCAACTTCAGAGCAAAAGTTTAATTCATTTTATCTTCTAGTTTTCTTCTCCCAAATGCATTTATTGAGAAGGTGCATTCAAACTCGTTTGAGAATAAATACCATATCCGGAGTGACGGCCCTTCCTCTTTGCCTCCTTCATCCTACGAGCTCGTGATCGGGAGTGAATCTTGGTTGGCTTCCTAATGATAAACCCATCCTTTACCAACTTCCTTATGTTTTGCCCTGCAAAGCGAAACCTACCATGTTAAGTAAAAAATATGTGCTCATATTACAAAACATTTTATGCAGGGTACACGGTGACACAACTTAAAGAGCTTCAAAATATCTTAGAACATGCTCACAGTACAAAAACCCTTCACAACTGCACATAACACTCACTGTTCCACTTATGAATAGTTCAAATTCCAATTAAAATGCATAGAATCTAATATTACGAGAAATCTAATATTGCAAACAACAACAAACTTCGGATCCAATATAAGTCCTCGATTCTCCACAAATAGATAAGAAAAAAAATAATAAATAAAAACACTAACGAGGCAAAGAGAAATGATACTGATAAAGAAAAAGGGTGAGCATAGTTACGAGAATTGGCCATGGAGATTTCGTTGCACTCATTGGGGTCAAGCCAAACCTTTCCTCTTCCGCACTTGAGCACGCTGGCGGCAAGCCGCTTCTGCAGTTTCAGCGAAACCATGCTTCCCCTTCTCTGACGTTGCAACGGGGAGAAACAAACCCTAGTTTCGTTCTTTTTCACAGTTTATATATATACATATATAAAGCCCAAATTTTCAAGATTGGGCTCACCCTTATCAGACTAGGCCTTTGTGGACTATCATCTGGGCCCAGCACTTTAGGCAGTTTAGCCTTGTGTGTGCAGAATCAGGTTTTTTGTAATTTGTGATATGTATCTTATTTTATTTATACTCGTAAATAATATTTATCAAAGACATGTGTAAAACAATATAAAAGAAATATAAAATGTCAATTATTACCCTTATCAAAGACATGTATAATAAACGCTTCAAAATAAATGAAAGGTTAAAACATAACAATGACAACCTCTGTATTGAGTAGAACCAAAATGAGCCAATAGTTATTGAAATTATGATTCAACTTAATTTTTTTAGTCAAAAAGGAGCCCATCTAATTCAATCCAACATGGGCGGTGCAAATTAACTTGCCTAGGTTAATGAAAATTACCAAAAATATAAAAAATACAAAAAAAAAAAAAAAAAAAAAAAAAAAAAAA
>Ga0209489_106686_pt1 | contig 18215 bp, 4 predicted proteins | sample SiratrowhiteBW_FD_187527 | JGI IMG/M metagenome (GOLD analysis project Ga0209489, IMG submission 187527) | Root nodule microbial communities of legume samples collected from California, USA - Siratro white BW (SPAdes) (version 2) | ecosystem: Host-associated > Plants > Roots > Nodule | place: USA...
CAAATGCTTCTACGGTTTCTACAAACCGTAGAACATTTTTTTTGTCTACGGTTTGTAGAAGCCGTAAGAAGTAAAAGGGATGGTGGAGGGTATAATGGGATATGAAATATTTTAAAAAGGGTTAAATAGTAAATTTGCCTAGAGTATGGAGGTGCAGGAAGATGATATGGAGGTGCAGGAAGAAGCAGTCGAGTTTGAGTAGTATATACAAACGTCAGTGTGAAGGGCTTGAGAATTGGGCTTAAATTGAAAAAGAAAAGAAGCTCACGGTTTCATTGGGAGTGCTTCTTCCTGTACCTCCATACACCTCCATAATTTTTGAAAATTCCGAATTTAGAGATAATGGCAAAAATACTTTTATTAATATAAAAGCAGTTGCGGATTATAGAAATCACAAGTAATTCGAAAATCGAATGGCTTGCTGTTTGTACAACCCGCAGATAATTAAAAAAACAAATGTCTTGAGAATTATACAAATCGCAAGTCATTTGATTTTTCGACCTTACGAATTGTATAAAACGTAAGTCATTTAATTTTTTGAATGCATTGCGGATTATATAAATCGCAAGTCGTTTGAAAAATTGAATGACTTGCAGTTTTTACAAGTCTTAAGTCATTCAAAAATTCGATTCACTTGCAGTTTTTATAATCTGCAGCTTTAATTTTCAGTAAAAATGAACAACACCTCCGAGATCTCCTTTTTCAACGGCTGAATGACATAGGAAATACAAAATTTCAATGTGCTATAGCTACCAAAAGTGCACGAGATGGACGAGGTGCTGGACGACGACACCGCAGAGATAGGGAGATGAGTTCGAAGGTGCAGGATTTCAGCATTAATAGTAGTAAAGGGTATAATAGGTTTAAAAAAAGTTATAAAAGTCAAAATGACAAATTTTACTTTACTATGGAGGTGCAGGAAGAAATAGTCTTTTTTTAAACCTCTGTTGGGTTAAGCTGGAACAAAAACTAACTGCGCAAAAACTTCCTGCACCTCATTAATATTGACCTGCACTCCATCGCAGTTTTCAAAAGACAAACTTATCCTTCTACTTTTGAAATCGTAAGAGGAATTTGGTAAATACATTTGACGGGGTGGGAGAATTTTAAGTACGAAACGTGCAATCCGTAACACGATTTCAGAAAACACATTCTGAAACTGTATTCAGAGAAGGGAATTCTTAAAAAAAATTCTGGAATAACTATTTTGAAATAACCTTTTTGTAATACAAATTCCTAAACCACTTACTTACACCACCTACATTATCTTGATAATGTCACCAGTAATTTAACTATGTCTCACCGAAGCAAAATGACTACCACGAACACTGCAACGCACACAAAATCCACCACTACCCAAAACCCAGCTATGTGCCTTCTACTTTTCAAATATAAATGAGGGTAAATTTAGAAATTAAATTTTTTGATGAGATGCAGGTAACTAGTGAACTAGTGATGGGGTGCAGGAAGTTTTTGCCAATTAAATGTTACTAAGTGATTCACCAGTTCTCCCCCTATATCCTACGATTTCAACCTTCACCTTCAAAGGGTGATGAAATGACCATTTTGCTCTTATTCAAAATATTTTGAATTGTACTATTTGTAATGTATTTCTGGATTTTAGATCCTACAATGCAAAATGTATATTTAATTAAAAACATATTTCAGATTTATATTTCATAATGTAAAATCTCAAATACATTTCTGTTTTAGAATTATATTTTAAATTATATATTTTAAAATTCATTTTTTATATTAATAACATATAATATTTTGACTTGTGTAATTCAAAATGCTACAAAGGTGGTGACATTTTACAACATTGGATTTGAGTTGTTCTTACTTAGCTCCAACACAACCACAGTACACAGTAGCAGCTTAACTCCCAAGCCTACTCCAATGGAGTCAAACAAACATAGTTTGCCAATGCCTCATTTCGCATAATTTCATTGCCAAATGTAAATTGTGACATCACTTTGCACACCCTCATCGCTTCTCACCAAAATCTTGAATTTATCATAGCAAGTACGTCCTTATGGACCTTCCAAGTAACCCTTTTCTTGACGTCGTGTCTTTTGTTTTTTCTCACTGTGATAATGGGGTTTCCGTCCTAGTTGATTCTTTGTTAAGGTGTTTCATTTCCTATTTAAAGTTACCTTTGGTTAAATTCACTGCTCTGATCTTCATTGTGCCTGTTAGATTTGATTTTGTTCAACTTTTTTTTTTTTAAAGATTTGAGTACAGTTCAACTTTTGATTTGTTCGCGTAGTAAGAGTGGTTCTGCCACTGAAACTGGAACTGAAAAAAAAATGTATTTAACAGTCTGAATTGTGTAATGTGGAAAGTTTCTGAATTGTACAATTTTTAATTGAAACTCAAAATCTAAAAACGTAAGAATAAATTTAGAATATTGAAATTTATTAGGGTGTAGATTGAAATCACGGGGGTGTAAGAAAAAAAGGCCGTAAGTGATTAGTTAAGTGGTTGGTCATTACTTAATCAAAATGAAAAAAAGGGAAGTGATTCTGCCTGCACTTCAATACTTTCTTTTTGCGCTTTCATAAAGTCAACACAATGATCATTATATTTTTGATGAAAAAATTAAATAAATCTTACACCCACTTCTCATCTCTTAATTTGGAATATAAAAAAAAAATTACATTCTGTACTATATAGTCTAAAATACAATTTTATGTAATCTTATATATTCTAAGATATAAAAAAATTATTACGTATTATAAAATCTAGAATTAAAAAAATAGTATTTCAGATTGTAAATTCTATAATTCAGTATTCTAAATTATAAATCTGAAATACATAAATTATATTCTAAATTGTATAATTTAGAATATTAAAAAAATATATTTTAAATAATTTAATCTAAAATACAAAATATATATGTATTTTAGATTATACCATTCAAACTATAAATTTTATATTTTGAATTACAAAAATAAAATAAAAAATCTTTAAAGTATAAAAATGCAGGAAGAAAGCGTGAAAGGAATTGCAAAAAAATCACTTAAACAAAAAGAGAGAATCAATTATATCTTACGTTAAACACGACACAGATCAGAAAATGCCTAACATCTTTTTTTGTATCAAGTCACTTCACCGGTTATATATATTTATTAAAATATTGTAGTAGTATGAGACTAAGAATATCATATGTATCTGTCTTTGTTAATGGTACATATGAAAATACTATATGATTCACGGTACATATATGGTAAATATGAAAATACTATTTGATTCACGGTACATATATGAAAATACTATTTGATTAGCGGTACATATATGGTACATATGAAAATATCTTTCATATGTACCCATTTTTAATGGTACATATGAGAAAGTACGAATTATGATTGAAAAAAAAATTATTTAAAAATATAACAATAACAATATTTAAATATTAAAAAATAGCACTTACAATCATCGACTAATTGATTAAAAATTAATAGCACATGTATCATTGTTAAGGGTACATATGAAAATACTATTTTAACATTTCTTTTATATATAGTGGTAAATAAATGCATATTAGAATTTTAAAAGCATAATTATTCTGTTGAATTAATTCATACAATCAATTGTCAATAATATTATAGTATAATTAGACTTAACACGAGCATTTTTTATAATACTCTCAATACATAAAATAATACATATTTATATTTGAAGTAGTTATTTCAAGTTAAATACAATATTATAACAAATGACAGCTTCAATGAAAACTTTTAATTAAAAGATAACATCATACAAAAATAGCATTGTATTCTTCAATTAACTATTTCAATGATTAAAGTATATGTGTAAATAATATAATAATAAAAATATCAATTTCAAATAAAATAAAGTAGTATGTAATGTCTAAAAACGGGTAGTATGACAAAATTTCACTAATTTTATTAGATGTTCAATATCAGAACTTTCAATCTAGATATATAAGACCAATAACTTATCAAATGTTTGATTATAAATTGTTTTTTACTTGCCAGTTGAAACCAAATTCAAATACTCCTTTCTAAACCTAAAATCATTTAAAATATTAACTAGTAAAAATCATGTTTAGTTTCAATATAAACTATGCATTTAAATTTTTTTTGATAAAATACTTAAAATCAATGATAAAAGTCAATCATTAATTTGATTGGCATATTGAATAGTTGACGCCAGAATAACTTTAGATCACAGAAAATTCTTATTTTTATATTGTTGGATGAAAATAAGATATTTGCTTTTATCAGTATGCGTTCAAAATTTGTTAGTATTATTTTTAAAATATCGATGTAAATGAGTGTTAAATTATTTTTTAATTTAATAACTCATGTAATTTATAGAATGATTTTAATGTAAGGATATATAATGTGATGATTACTAGATTATAAATGTATTAAAGTGATAGGAATCATTTTTAAAATATTAAAATCAATTATCCATTTTCTAATTTTATTAAGTATATAATAGTTTTTTTAATAAATAATTTAAATTTTGAATTATTTAGATAAAAGATTTAAACATTGAGAGAGTTAGCCGAAGATATTTTTTTTTTAAATTTTTTTATGATTTTTTTTTCAAAGGGTTAAGAAAGGAATCCTTGCATTTTTATATGATCAAGAAAGATAAGTCATAAAAAGAAGAAAAGATATAACATCAATTCCTCATTGATAATAAATTTGCGTAAGTTCTCAAACCATTTTCCAAAAGGAATAGAGGAAATAGATTACATTGAGTAATTTAATATATAAATTTTTTTTTATGTTGAGCTATAATAAAATCACATTAAAATAATTAACTTTAAAATTTATATGAATTATCCAAAGATGAACCCTTGCTTATAATTAATAATATAAAATGCTTAATTTCATGTGTGTTTATCCCAATATGTCATACATTTCAAAAGTTATATGACTTAATATTTAGTCGACATAATTATAATAAATATGAGAGAAATTGCAATAAATTAATTTTAAAATCTAAAACTGGATGAATTTATAAATATTTTTATTCAATGTATTAATATTTTATCATGATATATATATATATATAGTTTAAATTGAATTATTATTTTTTAGAATCGATTTAGGTTTCATAAAATATTTTATTTAATTTGAAAGATCTATTGTAATTGATGTAGATCTCCAACATATCTCATTATGCTGAGATTTTTTAATTTAAGCGTGAAACTTATGTGTAAAGGTGATCTGATAGCGACCTCATACGGATGACCTAATAGATTCAACAATTTTGCTAGGATAGCCTCTGATTCCATATCAATAAGTGAACTTTAACTTAACTCACTCAACCTTACAAACCAGATGTAAGGTGAAATTTACACTAATTTATAAAGTTGAAATGTCTCATTTCTAGTTGGATGTGGGATATTCAACAGAATTTAATTATGAAATAAACTGTTTTAGATATTTTGTTAAATTAAAAACACTTACATGTCTAACAAAAAAAAATACAAAAATACTAAAAAGAAAAATATTAAATCATTTTCATATTAATATATAGATATAATATCTAATATAATATTATCCAATTATAATATATAGATAACCACATTGAGATTCAAATAACATATTAATCTATAACCATTATGAGACTTAACTGCTTATAATACAATAATTACCTATCAGACTCAAAGATCTATAAACAAAATCCTCATATTTTAGTAATTATCACTCTCTTGCAAAACTCTATTCCATGTCTCATGTAATTATTATCAACTTGATTATGGTCCTACTTTTTCAAAATCAAAATTAACCATATTTCTTCTCAAAAGGTTTTAACTTAATTCTAAAATAATTTTAAAAAAAATATTTATTTTATTTAATTTAAAATTATAAATCTAAAAAAACTAAAATATCTTGTATAAGAATGTTAATTATCAAGAAAATTTAGAATTATAATTTGACTAGTTTACCGAAATTTATATATGGACTAAGAATTTATATACACATTACAAAAAAATTTGCAATGCCCACTTCCAGTTGTTGGAAGATAGATGGACAAAGTGGCAAGTGGTAAGTGGTAATACATCATCTTCCAATATCTCATGAGATGAGTCACTCTGTTTTTGGTCAACTAACATTGCTCTTATCTTTATCACCAATTATATGTTTACAGTTACTCTTGTTTTCATCTTCACTTCACCACATATGAAACTCTAGTTTCATCACCCACCTTAGTCCTTATCTCCTAATTCTTTCAGCACAACCACCACTTTATCTCCACCTTAGATAGCCTCATAGCTAGACCTCCTATCACAAACACCTAGATATGGTCCACCTCTCCACACTTTTTCCTTAATGATTTTGCTAGTTACAACTTCTTTTGGTCCATGTAAAAAATCATCCATTTAAATCCAAAATATATATAAAGTGTGTTCAATTAGTCAAAAACAGAGTGAGAGTAATGGAGACGGATGAATGGCTCCTAATATTAGACGTCTAAAAGAGATACCTTTGACATAAAGGTAATGGATGTATGTGTCACACATAAATTTGTCCGAACAGATTTGACACCAAAATTAAACATTTCAGTACAGATTTCATAAATTGTAAGAATTTCCATGCCTTGCAAATCTTAAATAATTTTATTCTGGTAATTTGATTAACTCAGTATTATTAAAGATCTTACATTTATTATATAGATAAGATATTTTAATAATACATAAATAGATGTAAATCTATTTTATTTGTAAAATTAAATTAAACTTAAAATAATATCAAAACTAGCTAATAAATTTATTGGAGCTATTGGTAAAAAAAAAATATGTTAAAAATCTCAAGTGCACAAAAGATAAAAGTTATTGAGATCTTTTTCTTATATCAAAGCGGAAGTTACTAATTAAGGATGTTTCCTGGTACTTAATCCTGGATTCATGTTGTCAATACCAATATATTACTTTATTCCAAAGATACATTATTTTATGACTTAAATATGGGTTTGTAACCTTTTTTATGCAGATAAAAGGTTTAATTTTACATAAACGACGTAAAATATTTTATTAACATTATTATATGGTTGAGGATAAAAAGAAAAGTGAAATGTTTTTGTCGTTTTAGTCCTAGAACAGTTGGATCCTGTTACTCGTACAGAGTCCTCCATGTTTGCACAGTTGAGGAATACGATTTGTACCCTACTTGCAAACATGCGGGCTCAGCTTCGTGTATGCATTTTGTCCTTACTCACGTTAATGGAATATGAAAAATATGTTCTCATATTTTTGTCACACAGTATTCATCACCTGCTTCGTCTTAATATCTTTCATGGGTTTTAAATTAAAAAATTAAAACTCAAGCAATTTTTTCTTTAAAACCAAGTTTAATATATTATCTAAATAGATTGACTTAATTTTATCACTCATAAATATTGTATATGAAATCTTAATTGAATCAACTTCAAATTTATCATCTCAACTTGTCCTAGAAACAATCTAACCACAATCCATAACTTCTGGTGTCAACCACAAACAACATTAATTGGTTTGCAGGGAGGAAACACCGCTAACTAAACACAAAATTTAAACTTGCAGTTTTCTTTTTTTTTTTTTTTTACTTTAAAATGGATGTAATTTTATTTTATTTTTAATTCTAGTTTCGATAATGTTCTCATCTTTTAATGAATTATTAATTATTTTGTTTCTAATTTGTCTCATAAAGATAATATTAATATTTTCTTTTCAACAAATTCAAAAATGTATTTACAGAAATATTATTTTTTTAATTGTTTTAAAAAATAAAATTTATTGTTACTATTAATATGGGTGAAAATAGTTTAATTATAGTTATTTTGAGACTCAAAAAGTCATAAATATGCATATATCAAATTTTGTACAAAAGTATTTATAATTTTATATTATACAATGTTAATTACATTACTAATAATCTATCAAAATATTAATAAAAATATATTTAATGAAAATATGAATATAATATAAATTTTTCTCTTAAGAAATTACAATGTTAGTTATAGTTTAATATGAAACTAATAAATTTTATAGTTTATAACAAAATTTGATATGAAAATAAGTGAAAAGGACTATATAATAATTATTAGTATGTCTTAAAATACAAACAAATAATCTCATTATTAATACCAAAATAATGTTTCTAATTTCAGATAAAAATAATTGTTAAAGTATGATATTGTAGAAATGTGAGTATTTTTGTAGAATTTTTTTTTAAAACAAGTCTTAAAAATAATATGACATGATAAGATATAATTAAAATACAACAAAGTTTTAAAAACATTTCCCAACACTTAGGTTAAAGATTTTCTAACTTATGTATAACATTCTTTTTATATAAATTTAGTGTGGTGTGTGTAGATGTATTGGTCTGATAGAGATATTGCTTTAGTCTTCCAAGATGAGAGGCACAAAATTAGGTTCCTTTTTCTTCCAAAAGGAACTAGAATAACCAATATCTGAATCGAAAGTTTTTGTAGCTTGTAATCACCACAATCCACCTCTTCCCACAAAATAAAAAGGACACAGAACCATATATTCCATCATATAAGAGACAAAACTCTAGCAATAACTCCTTTAAAGAAGAGAAAGGTAATTTCAAAGTGTAAATATATATTCGTTGACTGGGCAAAATTCTACTTTGAACTGCACAAAAAAAACTAGTACTCTATGATCTATCGATAGGTCCAATTCAACATCATCATCACACATAACAAATGGATTTATGGGTTTGTCGTCACTAAATGTTGCAGAAGCATTTTGGTTCACATAAACCTACTGGGTTGGAAATTTTTGGAAGAGTGGGGAGGGAAGAAAAGGTTTTATCTAGATTATCCAAGTTTACAATAATTGATCCACAAAAGCCCTCAATAAGTTTTACCAAAACCCTATTCAATGAAGCAAAATCACAGACACAAATCTTCATAAAATAGATTTATGCTTATTGAATGCAACACGTACATAAAATTGTAGCATGTATAATAATAATTGAAGAGATTTTATCACTAATATGAATTAAGGCTCTTTTCTTATAATTGCATAACCTATCCCAAGGACAATTTCATCATAATCCTATAATTATTTTAAGATAGCTGAGGATTTAATTATTATATAACTAAATGGAAAGATGATAATAATTATTGATACTCATCTATAATAATTATTCTAAGAGATGGTATTATTTAGAAATTTCAAGTAACAAATGTCATTCTTCAAAAAGAATCAAAGAATACTTAAGACCTAAACATAAGAGGAGAGTTCAACCCTAAAAACTAATCTATTACATAAAATAATTTCTAAGTTTAAGTATTAATAACGTAATTACTTAATGTATTGAAGTAAGACTATTATTATTATTACCATTAAATAATCTTATGATTATCCTTTTAATCTATCTGTTAATCCTAAACATTAATTCAGTGGAAAAAAAATTAGACAACTCTACACACCTATCAATATTTTTACTTTACACCTTAATTTAGTATATAAATAAATTTTCCCCTAACATAACTCTGAATGAAAACACTAATTATCATTACTTAAACATAATAAAATAATCCAATCCTAAAAGCTAGCTCATTAACAAAGAGAATCTCTAGATTTAAGTACTAAATCAAGCAATTCGTCTACTCAATCTCACATCTAAGAAGGGTTTTTGGAGCCTTACGTGGAAGGAATGTGTTTGAGACTCTCCACATAATTAACCTTTGACTCTATCCCCGTCACTTGATAGATTTTTTTCATATTGCACTCTCCAATTCCATATTTAGACTAAAAAGGAAGAGTGCTCAACCTAGCTAAAATGGCTTCACACTAGTAGAATATCGGCCAATAAGCGACAAAATGAAGCATGAAAAAGAAAATGCGTAGACCCGAGGAGTTGCAACTTGCAAGTGATGAGACATGTTCATTTTGGAGCTTTAATGATCGATCATGTCATAACAAGTCACAACTACATAAGCCATAACTAAAGTCTTAAAGCTGAAATGTGTACGACAAAAGAAATGTTTATCACTAATTGAGAGAAAAGAGAAGAGTCATTTCCATTGGAGCAGCACACAGTAGAGATCATTATCCACTTGGAAGCAGAAAAATATTTCATATCATCAAATGATGTTCTTAAAAACTCCTTAAGATCATAGCAACAGTTAATACTTCAAGACAGCATTTACAGATCTTTGAAGTTATTCATTAACATCATCATATCAGTTGGAGTATTCAAATTCACGCCAATATAAGTTCAATTCTTACTTAACATTCTCATTAACTTATGAGTTTAGTTTACATAGAAGCCAGAAAAAACAACCAACATGCTTGTCAACAACCTCTTATCTGAGTCTGCCTTTCGCATATATTCCATATCCAAGCATGAGACAGAAGACTTTGCTTCCATCTTATCAATGTTGTCACTAGGCTTTGCAGTTCTCCCATGTCTCTGTCACCCACTTCAAATCTATAATCATTACCAACTTAAACGGATTTTTTTTTTTTTCGAATTGAAAAGAAAAAGTTATAATTTAGATGGGTTGTTTAATTTTTTCGAAAGGGTGTGTAAAAGCTGTCAATCAATGTAACAAACAAGAAATTAAGAACACTTTTTATAAAGGTTTGGCTGAGAGAAGTTCAGTTATATCTATATATCGACATTATAAAGGATCATTAATCCCTTGCTTTTGATTGAAATTATCTTGATACACACAAAAAAGCATACTTTTCATCAACATTTTCCAATTTGTCGTTTTGAAAAGAGAAAAATATGCGAACAAGAAGTTTATTAAAGGGAATATCTATGAGATTGTAACAATCTGTGTCCAGATTCTCCTCATTAAAGCTAAAGTGCGCGAGATACCAATGTCTCTGATAGCCAATGGTGCAGTGCAGACACCGAAGCCAAGAGAAAGTGAACAGTAAAGCTTTCATTCAGAAGATGGTGGTGTCAAAAACCTACTTTACTATATCTGTCAAGAAATTGCAGAAAACAAACTGAAGGTGGGAAATAGTTCTGAATTTATCTTTTGTTAGGAGAAAAAAATACTGCTAATTCATAGTGATGTTCTTTTCTCTCGAACATAAAATCTCCCAATATTTTCTAGTTTGGAAACTTGCCTACGATTGAAATTCTTTGGCGAATCATAGGTCTTTCTCCAAATTAATTATGAGAAAAGTCTTGTACAAGATTATCTAGAAATTTTAAGTTTTTAGATGAATTTAATATTTGAGACTTAATGTAGTATAATTCATTACTTTTTTTAATAATTTCCTAAACTATAAGTTATTAGTTAAAGTTTTTTATAGTTGAGTAATTCAACATCTTATCTGCTAGCTGTATTATTTTTAATCACTATCTTGCACAATTAATAATATTTTATAAATATTGTATTTATTTAAAAACAAACAATCTATAAATATAATTTAATACTACCAATAGATAATAAATTGATTTGTTATTTCTTTTTTCATTACGGTCATTCTTAGAAAGAAAATAAAGAAAGACTATCAATAACAAATTAATTTTCTCTACTTCAACCAAAAATAAAATAAAACTTCACCAAAAAATTAATGTTCTCTTAAGCATAAGAGAGACTATCAATAACAAATTTCAAGATTAATTCATTTTTCTTTTCATTTCACTCTTTGTAAATTTTTAATTATAGGGATTGAAATAAAATAAAACAATAAGATATATCATATCCTAAAATTGATTCACACAAGCCAGCTATACAAAATTATTAAATATGTGCATGAGATAATAAAATTATAAAAATATTATGTTATAAAAACCAAAAGATTTAATTCAATTATATGTGTGGTTTCATTACTCTTATTATTATTTTTTTAAAAAATTCCTTTTATGGATCATATAGTATATTTTTTTCCTGTATTACGTTGTATATTCATTCATTGTTATATTTTTGTGAAATTCGAAGTAAATGTAAAATATTTTTTATTATAATTTTTTAGACAAGTACCGAAAGTTAAATAAATTACCAGAACATATATATGCATATTTATAATTTGTACTATAAATAATATAAACAAATTTTTTCCATTTGATTACTTATTTACGACCTTAATGTTGTGTTATACCTTCCTATTGATTTTTTTGGGAAGAGTGGAGTAGGTAGTGTTGTATAAGGCCCGCTAGGAATCCTTTTAGTATTTCTTTATTCTATAAATAAATTCAAAATCTAGAATTTGACAAAATGCAAATATACTACATAAAGTATATAATATAGTCTTTTGTTTTTCAGAGTTAGTATATAGTGATTCTTTTTTTAGATTTATTTTTGCATAAAACAAATGGTCCATAACCCAAACAAAAGAAGAAAACAAGAGATGAAACAAGGTATGTCTATGCCTACAAAATTGGCATGAAGATAGAGCTTGTAGTTCACTTTGAACATAATCCTTAGCGTCACATTTGAAGATGCTTCAAAAATAATTGAATTTGGACCATAAAGAAAAAAAAAATGTTCAATTGATAATCCAATCTATACAGTCTTATTCCCTTCTGACCAAAGGAACACGCAGAGAACGCACCTATATATCATAACACAATCCATGTTCAGGTTGTGCATGCATCATATCATTTTCTTTCTTACTTTAATAAACTCGAACAATATTTTTCTTCACTATTTTTTTCTTCTAAAGTTTTTCAATAAATCCCCCAGTTTGTCTATTTTTTTTATGTTTTAATATTCACCTTAATTTTAACTTAATGTATTACATGTTTTACCTCTCAATTATCACCATCATTTCGTAAATTTTACTGCCTATATTTTTTCTTCCACATTTTATTATCATATTTTTTTTTCCATTTTTATGTATTTGTACCAACTTTATTTATATGTTAAACGTATAATAACATAATGACGTATTTTCGTAAATACACACATTCTTTAACTCTTTTAGTATGAGAAACTAGAAACATTTAACCAAACTCCTACGAGTTTCAAACCTTTGATGTTGTGAATATTGAGACAAACATTGTGGATGAAGTAAGTTAAAAATTTATGAAGATAGTGGTAAATGTAATATATAATTTTTTAGTATGATTTATAAATTCTATGTCCGGTCATAAACTAATATCCGATATAATTAATCTTAAAAACCTATTTTATTGTGGCTAGCGCAAGAATTGATAAAAAAAAAATGAGAAGCACACTTTTTTTGGCATAGTAGACATCATCTCAATAACAGTGGTTTCTTATCACGGTCATGGTATCATGGTATGTGTCTTAATTTAAACAAGTGAACATTCAAAAATGAGTGCAGTTCTGTAACATGTCTACCAGACAATCCCTTCTAATTGTATTTTCTAGTGAGTTTAATTAACATTAGCCGTGTATACATGGAACCTAGTTATCATTAATGTTGGTTTGATCAAGTACGAAGGGAAACATCCCATTTGACTGAGTGGATATTGTTTAGTTTTGCACAAGAATTAATGTTTACTTAGCTTTGGAATCTTAAGACCAAGTGACTGATACGGCAACAGGACGTAGTTTCTTGGTTCATTCTGTGTCTGTGATTTGCAGACAAGCCCTTCCGCAATGATAGCCGATGACAAGATTATGATCCCTCAATCATGGTTTACCATTAAATTATTCAACCCTATTACGTGATGGGGATTTTGTGCCACTACAAATACCTCTCTGGGGACGACGCCTCCAATTTAATTTCTCTGCTACGCCACATTTTTATAAACAATGTTTGCACCACTTTTTTATAATTTCCCTTTATCTGTTTCATCTAATTATCACACACTTCTCTCTTTCTCATACAGTTTTTTTGTACAAAGAAATTATATAACCTAATATCTTATTTTATAATTCCATCCCCCATGTGCTTGGCCCAGTCAACACATTTGTAAAATCACTAAGCCAGAATGGAAGTAGTGGAGAGAGAAAGACAGATAGAAGAGGAAGTTTGGTCATAATTAATAAGGGCACCGTGCCAAAGCCAGAGTACAGAGCTAGAAGAACTACCAGTTTCTATCTCCATTCCGGCTATTGACTATAGTTGATGAAATTGAAGGTAAAGCCATGAATACAGATTCAATACAAGTCAGGTCTAGAACTGTGACTTTTAGTAGTAGTAGCTGTGCTGTAACGGACACAGACAATAATCAGAGAAATGGATTCAAAAGGGAACAGTACGAAATTCACTACATATCGACAGCTAGGAATATTGTGCACAAGTCACCCTGCAATTTTATTTATTTGATTCTTTTGGTGTACGGTGCAAGGTGAAACTATTGGAAAATAAATAAAATATATACACCTCACATCTGAAAAGATTAGTTTTTGGGGGAGGGGCATATCTGGCAATTGCAAGTCATTGCGTGCTTTGCATTGGGACGAAAGGTAATAATCCACATTGTGTAAATTCAATTAACATGATGAGAAAATATGGATTATTGGTTGGTCTGCCATTATTGAATGAATAAAACCAAATTGAGTAGGCTTTGTACTGATTATTATATGTACATATGGGCAGACAGATATGCATTGGTTCTATATTAATTACTAGCTAGATTATTGTACAGAAATATATAGAGTGGATAGTAATTGATACGAGGTGTATGAGCAGAATGGTTGAATAGTAGTTAATTAATCTAAGCCGCCGATTTGGTTAAAATGGGTTCATTGTCCAATCCTGAATGGACAGATAGGGGCATAGTGGAAAATAGGTATATATAGCACGCCCTTGATTTAAGACAAAATGTAAAAATAGTCTCCAATCATGTTCATTGTTTAGTCGAGTCAAGATGGTTTATCTTGCACATTTTGTAATTCCAAAATTGGAACATTGATGGAACACTGCATGATTTGAGTTTAAACTCGTTGTTGACAAGGGGTCACAACAATGCTACTTAGAATTTCTGATTACATGCTTATTGCGAACGTTCACTCGTTTTCAAAGACAGAAACAAAGTTAAAATACAAAAAAACCTGATTAATCTTCATGGTGGGTTTCATACGGGGTACCCCATAACATTATTTTTTGGCCATCGACCGACAAAGGATCCAAACTCTGCCATTAATGAAGGCGACAACCTCTTTGATTCTCCATTGATCTTGCAGATACATGTCTCTCTATCTCACTCAATACCCTCACTCATTCACTCAATATACTACTATTTGTGTCTGCAGGAACAGTGAACCTTTGAGCCTCTTATATTACATAAACATCCTCTCTCACCCCCCACTTCGCACCCTATATCCTTTCCTCTCTATTGCTTTCTTTCCCACACTACTTACTTCATACTCATTCTAGGAACCACTACCACTACCTTGCACACCCACTTATGGCCATGAATTTCCATCCCAATACTTCTCTTCACCTAAGCCAACCAGATGATGAGATCAATCACCTCAATCTAGATCTTCTTCTTGAACCTTCTTCTTCTTCTTCATCTTCTCCTTCACCTATAAGTCCCATTGAGCCGCGGATATTCTCATGCAACTATTGCCAGAGAAAGTTCTATAGCTCTCAAGCGCTAGGGGGTCACCAAAATGCTCACAAGCTCGAGAGGACACTGGCCAAGAAGAGCAGGGAAATGAGTTCAAGCATGCAATCTTACGGAGCACCGGAGCAAAGATCAAACTTCAGCCCTTCACACCATCTTGGTCGTGCTCTTGTGGATAACCAAGGACAAAGTTATGTGAGGCTTGGCGGAAGAAAAGAATACAGTTTTGGACCAAAGGAAGGGATGGCTTCCTGGGCAAGGGGTTATGCTTCTGAGCATGTTCAGGAGGATAATATTGGCCAACTTGACTTGTCGTTGAGGCTTTGAAATTTTAATGTGTGAAACTCTGTGATCTATAACATCTTGCTTCTATGACTATGAGTGATAAGATGAATATTATGAACCATTCTGAATTAATTTCTGATTATGAATGTAGCAAATTAAACAATGCCCCAGTTATACGCGGAGCTAGCTATAGAGAGGGGCTATCTAGTTAGGGGTCTGTGGGGGAATCAATCGTGTAACAATTTGAAGTGACACTTTTTAGAAGATCAGGACGTGCCAGTGCCATTTTTTTCTTTAGAAGGTAAAGGAGGCTTTATTTCAGGTTACATAGGTTACTATATTGGTGACTGTGGCTATCTTTTATGGTTTACTTTTGTACGTTTTTTGTACTGTAAGAATGGCAGTATATCTATTATTGAAATCTCAGATATTTTTAACATAAAAATAAGTTTCATAAAGCAAAATGGAGCAATGCATCGTGAAATTCAAATGCTGCACCAGACTAGTAGTGTAACTAATTATCAGAAACCAGGCTACGATTTTCCATAGTCTAAAATTCCATGCAATATTTTTAGGGGTTTCCATGACACATTGCTTGTTATTTTGTTAATATTTCTCTAACATGAAAGAGTTGGATGCACATAAAAACTTGAACCAACCTATAATGGTATAATTATGGAATGATGCTGCAATACTGCATATATGGATAGACTCAGTTTCCTTGAGATTTTATGCAGCAATAACATACTTTCCTGCATTTTCTGGACTCTTATCATGAGAATACAGTTTCTAAAAGTATTTCACATGGTATTGTTGGTAGGAAGTCAAAGTTTCCTATGTGCAATAAATAAGTTCCTTAAAAGTTCTATGTGTATTTAATAATTTGATACTACCTATGTCTCCTTCAGAAAGTCGTTTGTAGTTCCTGACGTGAAATCGTTCTTGATTCTGAAAAACGAGAATGTATCATTTTCCTTTGCCACCAAGCTTACTCCAACAAGGGCTTAATAAGAAAGGGAAAACAAATGACTATGAAAAGCTTCTTAGTTTCTTCTGACATTGAAATGCACCTGAACTAATGGACTTGTTTGCAATTAAAACTAGCCAGATACAATAGACAAGTACATGCAGTTTATGGCTCTCTCTATCACGGGGCTTCTTATGTTGGAGATAAACGAATAATTGGTCTTTATTCGGGGAGTTATAGAGTGGAGTTTAATAATATGGTAAATATTTGTCACGGGGTTGAGAATTGGTACAAACAATTATGAAGTGAATTAGCTATGTGCATATTCGAATTGTAACTTTTGGTACGCATAAGTTGTAGAGTTGGTGCTTCAACAAGTGTGACAAGTTTTATCCGTGTGCACTGCATTATTGCATTGCTTTCAATTTATTTGTGGTTGTCCTTATGCCGTACATTGTGAGCGTTCAAAGGAATACATCAAACCTCCATCGTTTTAAAACCAACTAACATCTTTTAATTTTAAAAACTAGATAATTCATATGCTCAATCACAAATCCATATTTATATATATAATTTAAAATTATCCATGCCCACATAAAATATTTGATAATCTTAAATTAAATTGAAAGGAATTTGATACTTAATCAGTTAACTTTTAAATATTAAAATTTATTTATATGTACAAATTTCTCTGCAAGAAACAGAAAGAACAGTAAAAGTGGGAGATAAAATATATATGGACTCCCATAAAATTAAATCGGTGAAATAATTTCATTATATAATATAAGATTTCTATAAATGGACTCCCATACAAAAAAATGGACCTCAAATAAAAAAAAAGATTTTTCGTAATTTTTCATCACGTATATGTACTTTGTTCGTCCACATGAATACTTGATTTGAAAATTTCAATCAATATAGTTAACAAACAATCTTCCTCTTTTCGTTTAATTCTGAATTATTTTTTAATATTAACAAAGGATAGAAAAATAAAAAGAGAGTAAAACAGTATTCAATTTCTCAACATGATAATAAAAAATTGTTGAGAATCTAAATATAAATTTAAATACTAAGTTGAATAAAATAAAAAAATTAAATAATATATAAAAAACTCATAAATTTATTGTTTTAAAATTTTAAATTAAAGATAGATGTCAATTTGAGGATTTTCGAATAAATATTAACAAACTATGAAGAAAAATTATGTTACGTCGAATAAATATATATGGAATTATATTTGACAAAAATATAGAATTAACTTAGTACAAAAGTTTTTTCTTACGTGCTACCAGCCATAATAAAATTATTTTAAAATTTTTTAAGAGATTCAAATTCAATTTCATCAAACCAACTACTTATATTGATACTATTTAATGGATTAACCATATTAAAATCTTAACACTAATATTAATATATAAAAGTTAAACATATATAGAGTCTTCTTCAAAGAATGAGATTTCATGAATTTTAGGATGAAAGATTATATATATATATATATATATATATATATA
>Ga0209489_106687_pt1 | contig 18212 bp, 9 predicted proteins | sample SiratrowhiteBW_FD_187527 | JGI IMG/M metagenome (GOLD analysis project Ga0209489, IMG submission 187527) | Root nodule microbial communities of legume samples collected from California, USA - Siratro white BW (SPAdes) (version 2) | ecosystem: Host-associated > Plants > Roots > Nodule | place: USA...
CTTCACCCTCGTCTGCCATAATCCGAAATTACCGTGACCATCAAATTTCACAACTTCGAATTTAGCACCTCCTGACATAGCCATCTCAACTCTCTCTGATACCAATTGTTGAGAAACTCACGCTATAAACACAGGAATGAATGAAAAAGAACGAAGATGAAGAAAATAGAGAACACAAGATTTAACGAGGTTCGACAATTTGTCTACGTCCTCGGGAGCGTTTGAGCAGCTGTGTTTTGTTATTAGAGAGATCAACCACTAGGGTTACAATTACAGATGATTATATAAATAACCCTAAACAAGGTACAATAACCAAAATACCCCCGTACTCCTGGCCCAGCCCACAAAGCCTATAACTTCCCCTATTGGTATTATGAGTCATACCTAACATGTAATATTATACATATGTGTAGGATGTTCGTTAAGTTTATAAAAAGAAGTGTAACAGAATAAGGTGTTATAAGGACAATTAAGGAACATGTACACATTGTAAGCTATTCAAATGATGTGCAAATCAGAAGGAGTAGGAAGACAAAACCAATTAAGCTAACCTCTCAGTACCCTCAAAGCCAAAAGGAACTTGATTAAAGAAATGTAACAAGGAGGAATAAAGAACCTGTACACATTATAATTAGAAGGAGCACAAGGACAAAAATAACAAAATCAGTTCGTGTGTGATAACAACTAATTATACATGTAACCATGAATTGACAAAGGAGTTGGAGTATTATTCTGTTCTCTCTCTTGTATCTCATTTCTATTGACTACCTTAATTGACTAGATGAAATAAAATATACATATTGAAGTTGAGTCCATATTCATAGTTATTCTAGTTTATCATTACATAGATTATATGAATTACCTAATATTTATTTTAATTTCTTTACAAATAACAAAAAAAAATGCTAATACCTAATTATTTAATATAATACACAATGATGAAAAAAAGCAAATATTTAATTACAATCTACTACCTCATAAATTATATAAATATTATATGAATAAATAAGAAAGATTGTATGTATTATTCAAATATAACTAAACCAAATCACATACAATCTATTTATATATATATATATATATATATATATATATATATATATATATATATATATATAAAATATGACAGATAACTAAAGGATAGATCTTGAGTTTAAATTATACTTGTAGTTTGTTATGAAAATAAAGATATGAACATAGATGAATAAAGGATATGAGAATGAAAATATTCTCTCAGTTTTCTTTATTTTGATCAAAGGTAGAAGACTGAATATATACAAGTAATGTATCCCATTTTGGGTATAGCTAAATAAATAAAATAAATAAAAATATCATAATTTGATAATGTCATAAAAATAAATAAACATAATTGATTGTAATTTGATTTTGTCATAAATGTCATAAAGACAAAATCACAAAATATTAGTTCCCTCCTAGAAGCCTTGTATCCATATCCTCTGAAACTCCCCGCAACCTTGGGAGCAAATATTGATGAGACCCAATTTGGAACAAATATTCTTGAAAGACTGAGGACCTAAGGATTTGGTATAAATGTCTTCTAGTTGCTCTGTGGTGGAAATGGGAAGCAAATGGATGAGACATTTTTTCAATTTTTCTCTGACAATGTGACAATCTATTTCTATATGTTTCGTACGCTCGTGAAACACTAGGTTCGCTATAATGTATCTTGCTGAGTCATTGTCACAATATAAAAGAGATAGTTGCTCAAAAGGAACTTTGAAATCTTGAAGAAGATAAACTAGTCATTGAATTTCACACGTAACAGTGGTCATTGTCCTATATTCAGCTTCACAGAAACTATTTGATATTGTTCCTTGCTTCTTTGATTTCCATGATATAATGGAATTTCCAAGATACACACTAAAACCAGTTACCGATTGTCTTGAATCACTGCATGTGCCCCATTCACTATCACAAAAAGCTTTTAAATGGGAAAAACTGTTATAAGAGAAAAATAAGTCAAGACTTGGAGCTCCTTTAATATATTTGAGAATTCTAATTGTTGCATCATAGTGAACAATTGTAGACTTATCAAGAAACTGAGAAAGTTGTTAAACAGAAAATGTGATGTCAGGTCGGGTATTAGTGAGATACATAAGTCTTCCAATCAATCTTCTATAGGCATGAACATAAATAAAAGGCACACTTCTAGTAGAAGACAATTTAACAAGATTATCCATTGGAGTGACTACAGGTTTGTAGGCTAAAAGACCTGCATCTTTTAACAATTCCAATGCATATTTCCTTTGATTCATCATTATCCCTTTCTTACTACTTCAAAACCAAGAAAATATCTTAAATCACCAAGATCCTTGATCTTGAATGTCTTATTCAAAGCTTCTTTGACTCAATCAATCTCTTTTTTATCATTTCCTGCCAAAATTATATCATCCACATACACCAATAATGTTGTAAAAGATCCTTCAAAAGAATTAATAAATAAGGAATAATCATTCATAGATTGAGTATATCCCACAGAAATAAAAAAGGATGACAATTTAGCAAACCGCTCCCTACCAGCTTGCTTAAGGCCATATAAAGTCTTTTTTTTTTTAATTTACAAACTTATCCTGGTTGAATAGAAGTCAATCTATGAGGAGCAACCATGTATACATCTTCTTTCAACTCTCCATGTAAGAAGACATTATTTATGTCTAGCTGTTTTAACTCCCAATTATATATAGAGGCTAGAGAGAGAAGCAACCTTATAGTGGTCATCTTTGCTACTAGAGAAAAGTTTCAAGGTAGTTAATGCCCTCTGTTTGTGTGTATCCCTTCGCCACTAATCATGCTTTATATTTTTCAATAGTCCCATCAGCATTATACTTTACTTTGAATACCCATTTGCAACCTATGACGGTTTTGTTCTTGGAAAGAATAACAGTCTCCCATGTTTGATTTGACTCCAAATCAGATATCTCACATTGTATAGCCTTTCTCCAACAATCATATTTCACAGCTTCAGAATAAGTGTTTGGCTCAACATGTGAAGAAATAAACATAACAAAAAGTTTATAAGAAGGTGATAATTTATCGTAAGATGAAACAAAATTCAAAGGATATTTAACTCTATAAGATGTATTGGAAACATTTAGATTACAATGTGAATCCTTTAGATACTCATGTGGTCTTTTTGGTCTGGTACTCATTCGAATAGACTGTGTTGTTTCATGATTTTCATTGAGATTTTGGTTTCTATGGGAACAAACTTCTTCAGGGATCTAAATTTTTGATTCATGATCATTATTAAAATTATTTTCAATATTATCACAAGGTGTAAAAATGACTTGTGATGGCTGATTCAAAATAGGTTGATCTTCTATAAAAATATTTTGATCATCTGTGAAAAAAAATTGATCATAAATGTTTGGACTGTCAGTTTCGTTGCTAGTATCTTCAACCCTTGGATATGGAAAAACATGTGTATAGAAAACAACATCCCTAGACACAAAAATATCTCTTCATTGAATATTCAACAAAATATATCATTTTGTCCCCTTTTTAAAACCAATAAAAACACATTTTGATGTTATTGGATCAAATTTACTTATATTTGTTCACAAAGTGCTAGCATAGCATAAAGATCCAAACACCTTTAATTAATTAAAATCTGGTGGAGTTTTGTAAAGCATTTTATAAGGAGAAAAATCATTTAAAACAGGTGTGGGAAGCATGTTTATAAATGTGCAACATGTATCACAGAATATGACCAATAAATTTTGGGTAAATGAGATTGTATCATGAGAGCTCTTGCTACATTTAATAAATGACCATGTTTTCTTTCAACTATACTATTTTGTTGTGGATTATTGACACATGAAGTTTGATGCATTATTCCTTTGTTGATAAAAAAATTAGTCATGAAAAATTTAGTCTCATTATCACTTCTTATTACTTTAATTGTTGTCTCAAATTGTGTTTGAATAAAAACAACAAAATTTTATAAAATCTTAACAACTTCAAATTTTTTGTTTTAAAAGAACAACCCATGTATACCTTGAATAATCATCAACTATGGTCAAGAAATACTTATGACCATGAATTGATGATAATGAGTATGGTCCCCACACATCAACATTTGAATCAAATCAAAACATTTTTTAGATTTAGATGCACTAAGAGGAAAAGAAAGTCTTTTTTGCTTTGCAAAATGACAAATATTACAAATAAAAGATTTGTTATATTTAACAAAAAGAAATTTATTTTTGATAACATCAATAGATTTGTTTGAAACATGCCCTAATTGAAAATGCCAAAGGGTTTCGAGATCACTAGTAATAAAATTGACAGTATTGGTGATATGTGGAGATTTGACAGGTTTGATTTGAAGGTTTTGATAAGAAGGGACCCTGAGTATATAAAGTCTATCTTGCATCTCAGTGATCCAATAACTTTCAAGGAGTTTTTATCCTTAATGTGACAACCATTAGAATAAAAAATAATCACACAAGACAAATTATCAATTAACTTTGTTACTGAAAGAAGATTAAAAGTGAAGTTAGGAATATACAAAACATTATCTAGGACATGATCTTGATTGATAAAAAACTTCCAGAATAATTTGCAATGACTTGATTTCCATTTGGTAATTTGATATAATTTGATGATATAAAGTTAAATGAGTCAAGAATGAACAAATATCATTAGTAACACCACTATCAATAATATAAGAACTAAAGGAAGAGAAAAATTTATTACCAGTGTGTGTTGTTGTGTCAGAAGGAATGACAAATATTTGATTAAAGGCATTGTCACTGGATTTAAATTGTTGTAGAAGGGCTAACAATGTTTGATATTGCTCAGGAGTAAAACCAATTTGCTGAGAATGTACTTTTGACCTTGAACCTTCATGATTCTGCTGGTTACTATTAGAGTCTATTTTCCGATTTTTAAACTTGAACTGAGGTGAAAAACCATGTTTTCTATAGCATGTATCAATCACATGCTCTGTCATTCCACAATAACTGCAGACTTTGGAAGTATATCATCTTCTGTAACTTCTTCTGCTAGTATCAATATTTGCCTTTGACTGATTATAAAAAAATTTGTCTCTCTTGTTGTGTACTGAGAGAACAAATCATATGTTGTTGAGAACTAACATAGTAAGGTGAACTAAAATCTTATAAGGGACCAACAATTTCGGCCATGATAAATGTAGCAAACAGAGCTCTGATATCATATTATGAAAATAAAGATATGAACATAGATGAACAAAGGATATGAGAATAAAAATATTCTCTTTGTTTTTTCTATTTTGATCAAAGGTAGAAGACTGAATATATACAAGTAATGTATCACATTATGGGTATAGCTAAATAAAGAAAATAAATAAAAATATTACAATTTGATAATGTTATAAAAACAAATAAACAAAATTGATAGTAATTTGATTTTGTCATAAATATCATAAAGACAAAATCACATAATATTAGTTTCCTTTTTAAGTCTTATATCCATATTCTTTTAAAATAGTTTTATACGAAACTATCTTGGTAGATTCTTACGAGGAAAATTATTCAATAAAATAATTTAAGTAAATTATTACAAAATAAATAATGATTCAACTGTTCCTAGGAGTGAAACATGGAAGGTTGTATGATTAGTGTATTTTAGCTACAAGACAAATACAGATATAATTAATTTTTCTTTAACCATTTTCTTTTGCACCAGTCTGTACGCATTGCATAAAAAAAAAAATATTATCTTGTGTCTTAAACTTGTTTTCCGAGAAGAATCATACATTTTTACTTTTGTTTCTGCTTCTAATTAAGACTTCTATATAACTCCATTAATATAATCTAACGCTCGGATCAATATAACCAGAACTAGTCGGATTTATCTTCTCAAGTAAATTAAGAACTTACAATTAGTTGAGTTCATATGAGAAAATAGGTACGATAACATGAAATAGCTTAAAACCTATTTTTACATAGGTGAAACAAGTTCTTACATGGGATTTAGAATGGATATAGATATTACAGAAGATATTTTTATGTTGCTAAAAAATTACCTCTATATACATATATATATATATATATATATATATATATATATATATATATATATATATATATATATATATATATATATATAGTTTAAATAGTGGAAATAGACATTTTTGACATATTAGATTTTGATTTAGATTTAGATTTATTAAAAAATATATAATTATTGTTCTTTATTTCAATTTTCTATCTTATTTTGTTTGTTCGAGACGCTTTCCTTTCTCATCCTCTCCATCCTTCATTAAATCCAAACCAACTTCTCATTCCACAACAGGTTGTCATCAATGTTATGGACATGTGATCTTCACTATTGTTAGGGCTCTTTGTACTGAACATCTCAAACTAACTCTCTTAGATATCACATGACATAATATCTCTAAGCTTTGCATTTAATGTCTATGTTGAAATGAGTTCAGAGTTAATAGTAGTGGGGAGAGTTTGAACTCTAATAAAAAGTAATTGGTAAGAGATTTGATTATAAAAAAAAATATTTGATTTAATTGATACTTTGTATTTAATTAGTGTAATATTACACTCTTACAAAATCAAAATACTTGGTTCCCTTTTAATCAATGTAAAATCTTTCTATAATTTTTTTTTAAAATTCATATTAAGCATCACTATGAACTTTGACATTTCAGCTAGGTTGCCACTTCAAAAATCAACAATCATATACCATAACATAAAATATATTACTAAAAAAAAAAAGAAAAAAATATAAAATTATGAAGAGACTATGCCAAACCTGTGACAATAAGTTTTTTCTATAATATTCGTTTAACTATTACATTTCTAAAAAAAATAAATTACAACATAATAAGTATTAGTTCATAAAAAAAACACCAAGCTCTTCTCTTTATATTCGACGACATAAATATTTAATATAAAATCAATAAAACAAAGTAATTTAATTTTTTTAATGACTAAACTCAACGCTCTCAAATAACTAGTAAAACATTTTAAATTTTATGAATTTATTTTGCAAATATTTTATGAAAAATGTATAAAATTAATAAGAAAATTAGTAACAACAAAATGATCGAAAATGATGTAGAGAAGGTTTGGGTGCAAAACCTAGTCATCTTGAGATGGTTTTCGTGTCAAAAGTTATGAAATTTTGACCCGAACTTTTTTGAGTTGTACTGATAAGAAACAATAAGAAATGGACCGAAAGAGAATGTGGATATGTTTCGAGTGCAAAACCAAGTCAACTTAGCTAGGTTTTCAACTTTGTCAGTTTTGGTGGTTTTGGTGCCTGAAAGAGTCATGAAATTTCGACTTGAAAATTTCTTAGTCTTCTTTTATGTCAAACAACCACAAATTGACCAAAAAAATGATGTTCAAAAGTTATAGAGACAAAATCAAGTTATTTTGGGTTGATTTGCAAGTTTGACGAGTTTTCATGCCAAAAGTCATGAAATTTTGACTGAAACATTTTTGAGTTGTATTGATGGTAACAATGGCAAAATGACCGAAAATGATGTGAGAAAAGTTTAGTTGCAAATAGTCATTTTGGATTGGTTTCCAACTTCAACAGGTTTTTGTGCCAACCATCATGAAATTTTTATCATAACTTTCTTGACTTGTATTAATGGGAAACGAAAAAAAATGGACCGATAAGAATGTGGGTATGTTTCAAGTTCAAAACCAAGTCATCTTGGCTTGTTTTTTAACTTCGTCAGCCTGGGCGGTTTCTGTGCTTGAAAGAGTCATCAAAATTTGACTTGAAATTTTCTTAGTCCTCTTTTATATCAAACAACAACAAATTGACAAAAAAAAGAATGTTGGAAGTTTTGGGCGCAAAACCATGTCATTTTGGACATGTTTGCGAGTTTTCGTACTAAAAGTCATGAAATTTTGACCAAAACATTTTTAAACTGTATTAATAAGAAACAACAATAAAATGATCAAAAATAATATAAAAAATGTTTGGATACAAAACCTAGTCATCTTGGATTAATTTCTAACTTCAGCATGTTTTCATACTAAAAGCCATGAAATTTCTCTCTTTTATATTTTTAATATTTTTATAATATTTTATATATTTGTTTATATTAGGCTAATTAATATCTTTAGTAATTAGTTTGATTATCTCACTACTTTGTTGGTTAAATTATACTAATACTTTTATATATAATTTATCATTTGAAAGAAATTAGGGAACAATTTTCTGTAATGACGAAAATAAAATATTTGTAACTTTTTTTAGTCCCATTTGAATTAGAGCATAAGTGTTGCCTAATAAAACACGACTGTATAGCTTAGATTTGACTTGTAAAAGGAGTTATGTGAATTGAACTTTTTTTTTAAGTCATTTTTTTTCCTTTTGCTCTTACTCTTCATTTTCTCATTAATCAAACAAAATAGGTAATCACCATCCACATTTTTCAATCTATTTTCTCCCATTCAGACATGAATATAAATGGTAGTGACCATCAAATGGTTAGTCAAAGTGGTAAAAGAAAACTTATGTTATCGAAGCAAGTGGCAGAGTTGCAATTATGATGAAGAATACTTCATTGGAAAAAGGAACCCCGATAATAAATTCCCCAGCGTTCGTAACCCAAAGCCTAATATACGATAAATTTATACAAGTTTTTCAGTAGTTTTCAGTTGAAATATACGATATCTCATTCCTAGTTAACACCTAAGTTTCTAAAAGCTTTTAAATTTATAGCATTTTTTTTATACTAACAAGTTGTTAGGTAGAAAGAGTGATAATAGAGAATATATGAAACAGGAAGTTGCAGATCACTATGCTAAAAGTGCTAAGTAGTCACATGGAAGAAAAGAAATGTGAATAAAGGTCTTTTGAGTGATGGCAGAATAATCCCGTGAAGAATTTGACTTGGTATTAGCACCACAATTTCTTGGCCATCCTTCATAGTTGATTCACATTAACATCTGTAATTGGATCTATACCTAAAAGAACAAGAATCTGCTTTTAGCCCCCTTTCTATAAAACTTTGAACTTTCAAAAAAGGGTTAATTAAGGATTAGATTAAGCAATTTTCGCTACACCTTATTCATGTGCTTCATTTGCTTCTAGACTCTTTTCAAATCACAATAAAAGTGATTCTCGTATGTGTACTTCTACTATGGTTTCTGCAATTCTCAAATGGTTGTTGGAGGATATTTATGGAAGTCATTGCAGCAATCACCATTCATGCTCTATCAAACCTAAGAACTCACTTATTTTAGCTTCTAAATACCCTTATTAATTGGACCCACAAGTTTTAATTTAACGATGCCTCAGATGTTTGCTCCAAACAAAGTAAATTTAATTTGTCTTCAACTATTTAAAATTAATTATATGTGGAAAGATGTTGTTATGATTTCAAATCCATTGAAATAATACTGTTAAAGTTAATTATCACATTATGTATTGTGGGATGTTATTCACTTTAAAGTTCGAAATTTCTGTAAAACACTTTGAAAGATTAAGAAGCTTGCCTTGCATTTTTATGAGATGTGAAATTATTGAGAATATCCAACCGAAACTCAAGGGTTCTATAAGAAATAAGTTTGCCAATACTTTAATTTTTTCATTTGATGTAAAGATATTAATTCTAAAAACAAAGTTTTTTCCTGAAATCTTCAAGAGGATGTTCCTATTTAGGCTTTGTTTGGTTGGGGGAGTGGATTTGAGAAGATGGATTTGAAGAGATTTGAGTGGATTGTGAGGGGATGAAAAGGTTGTTTGGATTAAGGAATGAATAGTAAGATTTGAAGGGATTTGAGGAGATGAATTATGAAAGTTTGGGAATGATTTGACAGATGTTATAGATTTGTTTTTATTTTTTTAATTGATATATTTCTGAAAATACTAATTAACCCTTGTGAAATAAGATGATAAAAAATTAAAATGAATTGGATTAAATTGATTTTAATATAAAAAACATTACTAAAATTATTTAAAACATATCTTCTAAATGTTTTTTTACTAAATACAAATTTTTTGAATTCTTATTTTATTTCTATAAAAATATTAATAAGTTATAATAAAAAATATATAAACAGTCTACTTAAATTGGCTAAAACAAATAAAAGATATACTTAAATTTAAAATAAATAATATTAATAGATAACATTTAATTAAAAGTAATTATTCAAAATTAAATACTCTTATCAACATATACATTATATCATTAAATGTTATAGATGTTTATAAGGGTATTTCGTAATTTCTACCTCATTTATGAGGGCTATTTTGTAATTTCAAGTTTCATCTCTTCAAATCTCTTCAGGTTAGCGAAGATGTCATCCTGCAAATCCGTCCTCATCCATCATCTCAAATTAAGTCAACCAAACAGCCTTCATCTCCTCAAATCTATTATCTTAAACAGTAAATCTTTTCAAATTAATTCAACTAAACATACACTTAAAGAATAAAACAATATAAAGCAGGTTAAATATTCTCTCTATTGAACAAAAACACTTTTATTTGTCTTTTATCCGCGATTCAGTTTACTTTAACCTCTAAATCTATAAGCACGCACTAATACAGCTGTTATCAAGCGAACACTTCACTTCCTTCATTTCCCACATTCCAATAATTGATGTGACCTTTTGTGTGCACATTTTAAGTATTTTTTTAATACAATTCATTGGACAAAATAAAATCACGGGCAATGAATTTAATGATTAAATTTTCACTTAAATTGCAACTATCATAACTGGTTTGAACCAGTATCTAATTTTTGTATTATTTTCAAATCAATCTAAAATGTTTTAGAGATAGATGAAGTGCATATTTAAGGATTTTACATGAGTATAAATTATTTTGTCACTTATTAGTATTTAAATTATATAGCGTAAAAATTATAAATTAAATTTACAATTTCGATTTCGATTTATCTGATTCAGTTACTGGTTCAATTGGTATTGAATTAAAAAAAAGTTTATTTAAGTTCGAAATAAATGATTATTCGAATCTCTTCGATAGATATTAATGATTCCCAGTACCTTTTCCATATATAAAATACATATAAATGATTCAGACGCTGCCAAATTCGATGGAAATACTATTGGAGCTTCAATACGCGGTACAAATGATTGAGATCGAGAAGCATGTATAAGAATATATTATTTCTGATTTCAACTATTTTTAGAATATACAAAAATATTTTCCACTGTATATTTAGGTTAATGTTTGGAATTTATAAAATACGAATATATTTTATGGATTTAAAAAAGATATATTTTATGAATACTTTTATATAGAAATCGATGTTCCACATTAAGTCCTATGAACAAAAAAAAATAAAAAAATGAAGAGTTGTGTTGATTCACTATAACTCAAACTTTTAGGAGACTTCACTAGTTCCTATGATATAAAGTTTGCAAGTTTTGTTAGAAAAATTGTACCAGAAAATTTGTAATTTCTTATAAAGATTCTATAATATGTTAAATTTATTGTATACTTTTATTTAAATTTATGTTCTTATTTGTTGGTGTGGTTCTCTTAAAAAGGTATTTTTTATCTTGGGTAATTTCCAACATATTTTTGTTTTTTTTCAACTTCATATTTCTTGTTCTACAAAAGCTTAAAATTTAATTAATTTTTTTATATTTTTATTCCTTCATATTTAGAATAATGTAGTTACGATTTTTTAAATTTAAAAAAATATAATTCTATTTCCTTAAATTTTAAAAAATAGCATTAAAATAATTAAGTTTAAAAGTAATTATCTTATAAGCACTTTTTAATAAACTCACTCAAATATGTGTGATGTAATAACAATAATCAATCATTTGTTTCAATAAAAAATAATTATTTATACAAATTATCATGCAACTTCTATATATAAATTCTTAGTTGGAGATGTTTAGCAAATTTATCGCAATTGCCTGGAGTTGCTTCAAGTAATTTCATTGTTAGAAAAAAGTAACATGTCTCGTTGCTTAAAAAAAAAACATTTAGTTTAGTTGGTTGAAGTAGTTTTATTGTTAGAGAAAAGAAACATGCTTGTTGCTTAAAAAAATATAAACATTTAGATTAGTTGCTTCATGAGACAATTGTTACTTATAAAGAAAAGACATTTTTTAATCTTTTTTGCAATATAAAAAAGAAAAATTAAAAAAGTAGATAATTCCATATTAAGAAGGAAAATAGTGTTAGGTTGTTTCTCTCCTTGTGAGGCCCAAACCTATTATCTTTTGGTATGTTTATGACACATGACAGATCCAATATAATGCATCATTATAATTAGGGTAAAGTGTTAACCCTAAGTGTGTGCATCTGTATCTGCAATTGTGAAAGCATTGGTGTGTGTGGAGAAGTGTGTGAGCAGTTGCTTTGAAGTAAAGAGAGAGGGGTAATTCACAGCTACTCCCTAAAACAACATGTGTTGGTTATTTTGAATATCCCAAGGTAAAACCTTGTCTGATCGAGCTGTAATTTTTATTGAAGATTCCTCACTCATAATTCTTCAATATGGACGGTGGGATTGTCTACTAGAGATTTGTAGAAACGTCGAGAATTTCGTAAAGAGCTACTGTTCGCAGGAAGTTCCTGTTACCGTCAGTCTTGGTTGTTTTGGAAATCCAACAGTGAAATCTTCTCCAATAGCTCTGAAATTTTTACTCGAGTTTTATCACTCACAGTTCATTTTTATGGACGATCTGATTTGAGATCAAAGTTGTAGTTTGTTTCCAAATATTTCTTGAACGTTGTTTATTTTTCTGGTGACGAGATTCTTGAACTCTTTCTTGTTAATTTCAATTTTTGAGGATTAGGAAGAGTTGTATTAATATGCTCTGTGATTAATTTTGTGAGACTCATTGTACATTTGTTTTGATATTAGTGGAGTATTTACCGTCCCGTGGGTTTTCTAATCTCTATTGCGAGGTTTTTCCCACATTAATTATTAGTATTGATTTATTCTTTTGTTTTCCACTGCATATTGGTTTTGTTTAGATTGATTAATTGCGTTCAGGGTGTTTCCATATTGTTATGATAAAAGTGAATCTTATTGCTTCCGCTACCTGACGCCCATCAACTAGTATCAGAGTTTATTAGTTTTGGGCTTGTGGTTTGATGAACAATGGAAACTAACACTAGTAGAATGGTTACTCTGAATGACTCCAATTATAATATTTGGAAGGCGAAAATGGAAGATTTGCTTTATGTGAAAAATTTTCGTACACTTGTTTTCGGTAATGAGAAGCCTAGTATTATAAGTGATGAAGGATGGAATTTGTTGCATAGACAGGTTTGTGGATATATTAGAATGTGGGTTGATGATAATATGTTGAACCATGTTATTGGGGAGATAGATACTCGGGCTTTGTGGATTAAGCTTAAACAATTATATGCTAGAAAAACTAGGAACAATAAGATGTTTTTGATAAAGCAACTGTTAGCTTTGAAATATACTGATGGGACATCAATGACAGATCACTTGAACAACTTCCAGGGAATTATGAATCATTTATCTACTATGGGTATCAAGTTTGATGAAGAAATTCAAGGACTATTGCTTCTTGGTTCCTTACCAGATTCGTGGGAAATTCTTAGAACTTCATTGTCTAATTCTACTCTAGATGGTGTCATCTCTATGGATCTTGTCAAAAGTAGTATTTTGAATGAAGAAATGAGAAGAAAGTCATTGGATACATCACCTCATTCAGATATTTTGGCTTCTGAGTATAGAGGGAGAAGCAACAGTCGTGCTCCAAAAGGCAGAGATCAAAGTAGGAGCAACTCTAAAGGCAAGTACAAAGATGTTGAGTGTAACTATTGTCATAAGAAAGGGCGCATAAAGAAATATTGTTGGAAGTTGAAAAATAGAAGTGAGAAGAATAGCAGTGACAAGGGTAAAGATAGCAGTGATGATGAAGACATGATCAATTCAACTTCTGTTGACTTTTTTTTAGTTCATGAGTCTGAGTCTACGAATCTTGTTGATAACTCAACTAGTTGGGTGATTGATAACGGTGCTTCTTTTCATATCACATCTAGGAGAGATTTGTTTACTTCTTATACCCCTGGTGATTTTGGCAGTGTGAAAATGGCTCATTAAGGTGTAGCAAGATGCATTGGCGTTGGACAAGTTTGCTTGGAGATGTCCAATGGCTCTAGATTAATTCTGAAGCATGTGAAGCATGTTCTTGATGTCCGGTTAAACTTACTTTCTGTTGGTAAGTTGTGTGATGAAAACTATAATAGCTCATTTTCAAGTGATAGTTGAAAGCTCACTAAGGGTTCCATGGTTGTGGGTAGATGTACTAAGCACTCTGCACTTTACATAACTCAAGCTAAAATTTATAAAAGATGTTGTTCATCCAGTTGAGTTTGTTGATGGAATTGACTTGTGACATAAGAGGTTATGTCATATGAGTGAGAAAGGGAAGTTTGTTTTAGTTAGAAAGAATGTATTGTCTGATGTTGGAAAGATACATTTGTAGGAAAGTTTTCATTGCTGTAGTGGAAAGCAAAATAAAGTGTCTTTCAAGAGTCACCTACCTTCAAGGAAATCAGAGATAGGTGATTTGGTTCATTATGATGATAACAGTGTTGATATGATGACAAAGACATTGCCTAAGAAGAGCATGAAACATGTTGCTTTATTGCTGGATTTGTGAGGGCCTCAACCTAGTCGAGAAGGAGGAGATTTGTTGGGTTGTTTCTCTCCGTGTGAGGCCCAAACCCATTATGTTTTGGTGTGGCTATGACACATGACAGACCCAGTATAATGCATCATTATAATTAGGGTAAAGTGTTAACCTTAAGTGTGTGCATCTGTATATGTAACCGTGAGAGCATTGGTGTGTGGAGAAGTGTGTGAGTAGCCGCTTTGAAGTAAAGAGAGAGGGGTAATTCACAGTTACTCCCTATAGCAACCTATGTTGGTTGTTTTGAATATCCAACGGTGAAACCTTGTCTGATCAAGCTGTAATTTTTATTGAAGATTCCTCACTCATAATTCTTCAATCTGGACGGTGAAATTGTCTACTAGAGGTTTATAGAAGCGTTAGGAATTTTGTGAAGAGCTGTTGTCCACAGGAAGTTCCTGTTACCGTCAGTCTTGGTTGTTTTAGAAATACAATGGTGAAATCTTTTCCAATTGCTCTGAAATTTTTACTGGAGTTTTATCACTCACAGCTCGTTTTTTTTGGATGGTCTGATTTGAGATCGAAGGTGTAGTTTATTTTCTGAAAATTCGTGAACGTTGTCTATTTTTCTGGTGACGAGATTCTTGAACTCTTCCTTATTAATTTCAATTTGTTGATATTTTTGGGACATTGTTGGTGACCGTTTGAGGATTAGGAAGAGTTGTATTGATATACTTTGTTATTAATTTTGTGAGACTCACTGTACATTTGTTTTGGTATTAGTGGAGTATTTACCGTCCCATGGGTTTTTTAATCTCTATTGAGAGATTTTTCCCACCTTAATTATTGATATTGATTTATTCTTCTGTTTTCGACTGCATATTGGTTTTGTTTGGATTGATTGATTGCGTTCAGGGTGTTTCCATATTTTTTTGATAAAAGTGAATCTTATTGCTTCCGCTGCCTGACTCACAACAAATAGTTGAAATAAAAATATGAAAACATATTAAGATAGAAACATGGTGACCACAAACATATAAAAAAGAAAAAAATAACATAGAAAATATCAAAACCAAACTTCATCAAAACTAAAAGTAAAAAAACATAAATATAAATAAAAATAAGAAAACTATAAAGATTGTGAAATTAAAAAAAAACATAAATCATAAATGTCTTGTTCAAAGTGTATTTTGTTGTCTTCACCTTCTCCCACTTTCGTACCTCACTCGATGTTGATGTCTGTCATTGATGTGTTTTTATTATTATGCATCGTTGGTTTAATACAGAGGAAGTACTTACCGTTGACATTCTCATTGTGATTGTTTGAGTTTATATTGTTGGAGATCTTATATCAATTAGAGGTAAAACTAAATTGCAGTATATAAGTGAGGAAATATATTAAAGTTAATATTTGTGATGATGAGTTAGGTTTAAACAATCTAATATGGTATCAAAGTCTATCTTAACAAAATTTGTTAAGCTTATTGTGTCATCCCTTATCTAGACATTATTGGAATACCTACAAATATCTAGTACCATGCATAAGATGTCCATGCCTCAGGGGTGTGTTGAAAATCACATTAATACAAAATTATGTTCATTTTAAAAAAAAATAAAAATATTTTTTTACTTATTTTTCAACATATCTTGCATTTTTTAGTGTTATGGATCTCAATCAACCTAATTATCAATATTATTATAATTTATTAAAAATTAATTATTTTCTGCAGCTAAAATTTTTTAAAAAATTCTAAAATTAAATGAATATGTCATGAATCTCATACATCCATCATCAACCCATTATCATAAATATCAATAATTATTTTCAATATTCACTATATTTCATGTTTTTATCATCCAAGTCACTCCATACATGTCTCTTTCATCCAATGTAGAACTATTTTGTATACTCCAAATAAAATTGAATCATTAATTAGACTCAACAGTATTCAACTTGATGGGAGTAGTGAAAATTTGTCTCAAAGAAAACCTTGAGTAGCATTCTTAGTGTTAAAAGACATACTACTAATTTGATCGTGGTTGAAAGTGTGAAATGACATAATTATTACAGTTAACTACTAATTGATGTAATATTGAAAAATGATCAAATAAGTATGCAACAACAACCTAATAACCATTATATGTTTACAAAGATAATATTAAGTCAATTAAATTTTGAAGGAACAAACTTTACCCAGAGATTAAAAAGTTTAATATAAACTACAAACAATCAATCAAATTAAAGATGGTTGAACCTAAGATGTTATATCTTTAGTACACAAGATATTTAGAGACAATTTAGAAGGGAGAAAATTAAATTTGGACATGTTTTGATGTTGTCGTGAGATAAAGAAAAATGACACTCTAACATTTGCAAATAATTTCTTAAAAATATTTATTTTTATTGCATACTCTTTGTCTTCTACCTCTCTGAGACATTCATTGAAGTAATAAAGATGATATAGTTATCATTTTCCATCTCTGTAAAACACAAAGGACAAATAAAAAAATAGAGTAAAAGGAAAAAATAAATGCATGTGCTGGTCCCATAAAAATCCATCTCACATGGAAAGTACAATTAGAAAAACATAAAATTAAAATATTTTTTTTGGTAAAAAAGTCACAAAAATTACATCTGAAATATGAAATTTTCATGAATGACATATCTCATAACAAATAGAAAATTACATAAAATATTATTAAATTAAAATATTTTCATGAATTATTAATTATTTAATTAATTAATATTTTCAAAAAAATATTTTTCTACGGAAGAATTATTAACTTTAGTTAATTTTTCAGAATAAAATTAGTTAAATTATATTAATAAATATTATTATGCATAATAATAGGTTTAACTAAAAATATATAAAATTTAGAACAAAATGAAATGTAAATTATTATTAGAAGAATTCGCATTTCATCTTGTTTAATGTGAAAAATAATTTATTTATTCAAGATTGTAAGAACCTAAAAAAATAACATTAGAATACAAGTGATAAAATTAAAATTGACACCTAAATATTTAATATTAAAATGAAAAGTTTATTAAATAAAGAAATTAGTTATTCATATTTCATTTTAATAGAATCACTATCTCTATAAAAGTTTTCTCCTCTTTTGTCCTCTCTTTAAAATTCTAATCACTTCTTTCATCAAACTAACAATCAAAAGTCACTATTGGACGTGTCAGTGATTAAAGTAAATCTGACCAATTAGAAGTTTGATTAGATTAACTTCAATTATGCTTTTTTTTTTTCTTTTGAGCCAATTTTCAGTTTCCTTGTTATCTAGTTAGACTTCCTTTGCATGTGATATTTTTAGTATCAAAATTAGTCTATGTTAGTTCAGAGTTCTAATGATGTGTTCAAATAATTGATCAAAACTCTATGATGTAGGTTATAATATCCCTATTTTTCTTTAGGAATCGGAGTTTTTTGAACACTCAAACTTTTAAACAAATAAGGAAAGCCAGCTTAAAGGTTTTTAGTAGGAGTTAGTTTAATTGTTAATATCACTCTGGGCAAGAAGACTTGGATTGGGGCTAACGTGGTTATCATGTTTCAAAAGCTTTTTTGTAGGTTTGATTTTATGTTTATATAAATATATATATATATATATATATATATA
>Ga0209489_106689_pt1 | contig 18206 bp, 13 predicted proteins | sample SiratrowhiteBW_FD_187527 | JGI IMG/M metagenome (GOLD analysis project Ga0209489, IMG submission 187527) | Root nodule microbial communities of legume samples collected from California, USA - Siratro white BW (SPAdes) (version 2) | ecosystem: Host-associated > Plants > Roots > Nodule | place...
AAATATAATATATATATATATATATATATATCTTTCAAATATCTATAACTTATTGTATTGAATATCATGACATTAAAATTATCTTTATCTTTTAATTCTTAAAAAAATTAATCTTTATCTTTTAATTCTTAAATTATTTACTTTCCGTCTGAATGCATAAGTTTATTGTACTATTACCTTATATGACGTTGTAATAAACTTTAATATTTTTTTTTACAATTAACTTATCTTTTTAATATTTGTTTTAGGTTCGTATTATGACTTTATTTAATACATACAATGAAGATAATGGATATTTGGATGAAATCTTAATCATTACTTTATTAAAGCTAGTTGTTAAATTTATATAAACGTTTATTATATATTTGCTTTAATTAAAATATATTTACTTGATAATAAAACTCCTTGTAAACTTCCTTTTGGAGGAAAGCCTTAAGTTATAGTACATTTTAACATAATTTTTACAATATTATATGTATTTATATATTCTGTTTAGTATATTTTCAATTGTGTTGCATAATTAGTATTAGTCAGGATTTAAATTTGAGAACAATATAAGCCAACAAAAAAAAAAAAACTAACATTAATATAGTAAAAAATCCCTAGAATACAGTTGATTGTTTGTTTGTTATTCCAAGGAAATAATTAATTCTACACATGATAGGAACACCTTACTGACAACATTAATTTTGCGAAATTATTGAGGTAATAAGTATAATATACTTAAAAGTATATAAATATAATTTTGGTAGACATTATATATAGAAAATATTTTTTATATATCAATTTGTATTCTCTTAAGTTGCATTTCAAACTAATTTAGTTCATTTGAGGAATAAGTAAAATGTTACTAAATATTGCTTTTAGGAAAAGTTGAAGGTGTAGAATGTCGAAACAATTTGGTTATGTGAAAGAAGAAATCCATTTTCGTATAAAAGTTTATATAAAAATTTTAAATGCGTTTATTTGTTATTAGACGACGTCGTGGAAGGCAAAGGCAACTTCCTCTGGAGACTGAACTGTGTGGGTTCCCCGTTTGCCGTTATTCCCCAAATCTCAATCGCACCTTGACGGCGGAGATCGGATCTGCTCTGCGTCTCTCTCAGACCGAGACGAGAGAGAGTGAGGCGACGAGCTGTGAATAACCTGCCAAAGGAGAATATCCATTACACGATGGCGACGATGGATCCGTTGATGACGCCGTTGGGGCAAATGCTATTGGAGGAGATCACTCCGGTTGTGATGCTCATTTCAACTCCTTCTGTCGAAGAAGCTTCCCTCAAGAACGGCCTCTCCTTCCTCCAGATGCTAAGGCCGTTCTGCTCCTTCGACAACATCGACGGTAATCTCGCTCTCCGCATCCAATCCTTTTTAATTCATTATCCGCTCTGCCTTATCACTCCTCACCGGCATTGTACCTCATCGTGCAGTGCCTGTCAGGACTGCCAGTGACCAACCCTATCGCCTTCACAAGTTCAAATTGCGCTTGTTCTACGCTTGCGATGTGAGGAGGCCCGATTTGAAGGTAATTAACTGCTCGCGCGTTCTCTTATCAATGCCGACAATTGCGTTCTTCGATGTTTTGGATGAGCTTGCTCCATAGATTTTTTTGAATGTTCCGTGCTTTGTTTGATGTTTAGGATTTGTCATTTGGTTCTATTTGTGTATCCGCATCTTTTTACTAGGTAGCTAAAGAGCAGTTGAAACAAGTTATCACGGAGGCAGGGGAGAAAGAGTTTCCTGATTCGTGTTCTGATTTGCCGAAAATTAATCTTGAACTTTCCTCGAGTAAGTGACTTCACTGTATCTATTTTTTTATTTTATTTTTTTGTTTTGTTTTGTATGTTCATTTAACGTGCCTTCACACATGGTAAAATAATTAACTTTAATAGTTTAATTTATATGTGGATGAATGCGCAGTTATACATCGTATAGTTAATATTCATTTTGAATTGTCTGGGCTTGGAATTGAGCTGAGCTCGGGCACTGGGTTTTTCTGTTTGGTTAAACTGCGGACATGATATATATCAATAATTAAATTGAACAAAACAAGCTTGAGCTAATATCAGTGCTACAGTGCTATAATAGGCTTCACTTGGGCTGGAGTGGTGATGCCCAGGTAGTTTAGTTCTGTCATTGTCTAAGACCTGGTTTGGTTGACAAACACTTTTGTAGGTTCTGAATACCAAAATACACCATCTTGGTTTCGGTTTCTTAATAAAGAGCTTGTTCGTGTGGCTTCCTTCTCAGACCATGAAGCTTTTGACCATCCGGTGATATGTAAGATTTGGGATCTGTTAGAGCTCTTTTTCTTTTGTGTTAGAAATTTCTCTTACATAGTAATATAATAGTATCTCTACATAATTTGATGTTGAATTTTTCTTCTACTTTCTTTCTTTTGAATGTATCTTTTCAAATATATTTGTCTTTCCTCTGAATAATTTGCAGGTCTTCTAGCTGTCTCTTCTAAGGATGAACAACCTATTAACAAATTTGTTGACTTTTTTAGTACCAATAAGCTTCCTTCCCTTCTTAATGATGGTGCAATGGATCCAAAAATTTCAAAGCATTACTTGTTAGTGCATGATAATCAAGATGGTCCTGCAGACAGGTAGAAATGATTCTGCTTTTTTGAGAAGCTTTTTAAATGTGAATATACTTGGAACACACACTGGTTTCAATAATCTTTACTTCATGTCATTCTGTAAGATATATCCATGTTTTGCTGTTTGATGAAAATTGCTTGAGCCTGACATTTTCTAGAAGACCCTTAAGTTGCAACTCAACGGGCATATTTCAGGAGGGACATTGGGGAACATTCTTTGGTGTTTGTAGAGGAGTATTTATACTTCTGGAAATTTTCTTGTAATTCTTTCTTCAATATTCTTACTCTCTCCTAACCGTGAGTTATTCCTGAAAAACTGTTTTGGAAATCCAAAGCTACTACTAAAGGTTTTTTGAATGGATTCTGTTATTAATAAGATACACATGATCTTGTTACAATGTTTCAGGCTACACATTGCTCTGTTTGTTTTATTTGTGTCATGCGATGCTCTAGCACAGAATCTAGGGCACCTGTTCGTTCCCTGCAAGAGGGACAATTTTTGACCGAACAATTTTGTTTGTTTCTTGAAGAGCTGCTTCTCTAACTTCTCTATTTTTTCCTTATTACAGTAACATTCTCTCTATCTTGAACACCAATACTATACTCCTTTGAGGAAGGAGGTTTGTATGGTGTGTAGACTTTATGTGAAAATAATTTGAAATTTCACTACTAGTTTCATATTGTGGGACTGAACATAACGAAAGCCATACCCCACCAGATTGTTAGTAACATAGATCAAGTAATGTCATTTGGCGCAGTTAAATACCAAGTCCTCAAAGATGTTTGTCCTGAGATTCCTTACAATAAATTCCATTGCCCTCCTTGATCTCCCTCTCCCCTTTTTCATAGGACTAAGAACCATGCAAATTATTCTATCCACTGTCGTTTTGAGTGGCCTTCTTTGTTCTTGTTCAAACTATTTTAACTGGTTTTCTTTCATTTTTCCTCAATTGGTGCAGCATTAAAGAATATATTCTTGTATACAATCATTTTGGATGTTATCCTTTTCTGTGTTACCACACATCCATCATAACATTCTCATATTTGCTACTCTTATTTTTCTTGTTCCTTTGAAGTCCAACATTTACTACTATAGAGTATAGCTAGACGCATAGCAATATGAAAAACTTGTCTTGAGCTTGATAGTTACTTCGGGATCTCAAATAATCCCGATGTCTTTTTCTATTTTAGCCATCTCGCTTGCTCCTATGTGCCTACCCAACGTTTTATTGTATTGGTCCCAAATATTTTAAGTTACAAATTTGTGATATGACATCTCCCATTTTTACTTCAAAGTCATATTCCCCTTGTCTCTTGCCAAAATTGTTAGCCATATAGTTTATCGTATTCATACTTAAGTGAAAACCCTTTGTTTTCAAAATTTGTCTCCAAAGCTCAAGTTTAAAGGTAATCAACTCCTTTGATTCCTCAATCAAAATCATGTTACGTTATCCGCAAAAAGCATGCAATTAGGGATAATCTTTTATACGTTCTTGGTAAGTAGAACCAAAACTAGATTACTTAAGGGTGATTAAACCAGGACTTAAGGATGAGCCTCAATGTAATCCTATCTCAATAAGAAAGTCTTTAGTCTCTCACCTTTTTGAGTTCTCACTCCAGTCTGGATATACTAAGCCATACATATGAACTAATTTGTCTTCCAAAGTCTCCCATAGCACTTCCCTGCACTTGAACACAAGCTTTTTTCTAGTTTAATAAAAACCATATGTAAGTCTCTTGTTTTGCTCCAGTAACTTTCTATCAACCCCCATAAAAGATAAATGCCTTCTTCTGCTGTAGACTTTCTTTGCAAAAAACCAAATTGATTCTTTGCAGTTCTTGTTTCTTCTCTTAATCTATGCTCAACCACTCCTCAAAATTTCATAGTGTGAGAGTGACCATTGAAACTGAAAGTTGTTTAAGGAAAGAGGACGAAAAATTGGCAGTTGTTTGCTGCAACTTAATGCAATCTCGGGTCTTCTCTATTCATTAATTTTCTTTGAAAAGATGTATAGTTATATGTAGTTTTAGACTTATTTGAGTTGCGTATTCTTCTTCAACAGAGCAAGTAGAATATTGACAGAAATGAGGAGTACATTTGGTACAAGCTATTGTTCGTTGCTTTGTATTAATTCTTCCTTGGATGCTCCATTCAAACATCAAGATAATCCTTGGGCTTCATACGTAAGTTTGTTTGGCGAGGACTTAGCTTCTTCTTTTCCAGAATAAAAAAATTGATTATTTAGTTCATCTTCCTTGCCTCATGCTTTTTCCTTTTTCTTGTGTTCTGGAACCCATGTTAAAAATTATATAAAATTTTGTTTCCATTGATATGAAAGCATACAATTTAGGCTGTTGTGTCCTGAATTCTGTGACAGATAACTGATTCCTCATCTACTCCCAGTCAAGATCTTGGTTGCTTTCTTAACATGGATGATATTGATGAGGTATTTGGCTTTTGCTACCAGAAAGGCTGTTAGATTCATTATATTGGATTTATGCTTACATTATACCTGCATTTTTTTCCTACCCATTTTTTTTGCCTGCGTACAGATCAAAGTTCTAATGCAAGATTTAACATCTAAGCACATCATTCCAAATATGGAGCAAAAAATTCGTATACTCAACCAACAGGTTTGTTATGTTTAACCCCTTTTTGAATTCATGGTTTTTGAATTTGTTAATCCAGACCCTACTTTAATTATTTTGACCCATATTCTGATTGTCCTTGACCTTTTTCTTTATTATTTTATTTTGTTTAGGTTTCCGCAACTCGGAAAGGGTTTAAAAACCAAATAAAAAATTTATGGTGGAGAAAAGGGAAAGAAGACAGTGCAGATTCTGTCAATGGTCCTGCGTATGTTAAATTTATTTATATCTTATGATAGAATATACACGTATGGCATGCATAATAATTCAATTTCTTGCATTTTTCTAATATGGTTTTGGTTTTCATTGTTGAAGGTATAACTTTAATTCCATTGAATCCCAGATTCGAGTTTTGGGTGATTATGCTTTCATGTTACGAGATTATGAACTTGCCTTGTCAAATTATCGCCTAATTTCCACAGATTACAAGATTGATAAAGCCTGGAAGCGCTATGCTGGTGTGCAGGTAGTTATTATTATTTTTATATTTCAATTGCAGTGGGCTTTCAGATGATGATGCATGGTTAGTAGATGTTTTCAAATTAGATTAGTTTTTTTTTTCTTTTTTTTTTCTTTTGTAGAGAAGCAGTGGAAGGATGTTGATTTGGTTTCAATTTCTTCCCTTGATAATATAGAGCTATTTGAGAAGAGTGATAATTCTATCATTTATCTTCCAACCATTTGAATTTCTATTACCCTTTTGTCACGTTCTTACTGATGGATTTATTTATTTTTAATAAAATATGAAACATTGAAACGCTGGAAATATTGTAGAAGAGATACTTTACATGGCTCATTGTTTTGTCATTTTGAATTAAAGTCAAAATAATCTGACTGACTTCAAGTAAAATTAACGTTGCATGAAGGATTTCAGATGAACTTCATGCCATTTGCATTAGTCATGCTTATTGTTAAAGATGTTCTTTGACATTGTTGTTTTATTGTAGTTCTTCGTTATTTGCATTTACCACATCATTCCCTATCTGAAGAAAAAATAAAATAATTTTAAGAAGAAACCCTTCCTTTTTGAACTGTTCCTTTTCCTAGTGTTGTAGTTCCTTAACATTGATTTTTCCGATGCATAAGCTTTATGATAGTAGAATGTTCCGAAATGCATCACTCTCTGTTTCTCTACTTTATTTTTCAGGAAATGATGGGACTTACTTACTTCATATTGGATCAATCAAGAAAGGAAGCAGAGTATTGCATGGAAAACGCTTTTAATACATATTTAGTATGTATGGTTTATTTTGGATCATGAGAAAGATTGAGTAACGTTTTTTTTTTTTTTCTTCTAAAAGGGCTCTGTTACTGGTATATACCATTCACATTCTCTATTTGATCAATTAACTTAACATGTTCAGAAGCTTGGATCCTTGGGTCAGCTAAATGCAACACGATGTGGTCTGTGGTGGATAGAAATGTTAAAGGCACGTGATCAATATAAGGAGGCAGCTAGTGTATATTTTCGTATTTGTGGTGAGGTAGTGTTTTTTTTTCAGAAAATAAAAAAATTGTAATTTGTGATTATTGTTGTCCGCTGTTGACCAATTCGTTGTCTTAGGATATCCTACATTCTGCTGTGATGCTTGAACAAGCATCATACTGCTACTTGTTGTCTAAACCCTCCATGTTACGCAAATATGGATTTCATCTAGTGCTTTCTGGTGAGCAGTATAAAAAGTGTGATCAGGTACATTAGAATGTCAACAATATGCAGACACTCCCCATACCAATTTAATAATGTATTGTTTTTCCCTGCTAATTTTTTTTATCTTTGACCTTCACATGCTCAGATTAAACATGCAATTCGAACCTACCGATGTGCTCTTTCTGTTTTTAGAGGAACTACTTGGAGTTACATCAATGATCATGTTCATTTCCATATAGGACAGTAAGTTAGACTAGGTTCATTTCCATATTGTGATTTTTTTTTTTTTTTTATCAAGAAGCATGTCCGCTACATGCTTTGAACTTTCTTAATTGAGATGGTTGTTTTAGGTGGTATGCTTCTCTTGGGATGTATCACGTGGCTGTCAAGCATATGACGGAAATCTTATCCTGTAGCCACCAGTCCAAAACAACGCAGGAATTATTCCTAGGCGACTTTCTTCAAATTGTGGAGGTGCTAGTGCTTCTTTATTAATATTTTCTGAAATTTTGTTGTTTATAATTCCTAAAATAGTTCGCTTTTAACAAATATATAATTTCAGTGTTTTATGTATCTCAATGCTAGTACAGAAGCTAATTAATTTGATAGTTGTCTTAAATTTTTGTGTATACCGTAGAAAACTGGACGGACATTTGAGGTAACAAAGCTTCAATTGCCTGTAATCAACATCTCTACACTCAGGGTCATCTATGAAGATTTCCGGACGTTTGGGTCCCCTTCAGCTGTAAGTAGAATCCAATTCCATGCTTCCCCGTTGTGAGAGAAATTGCAAGAGAATTATTCATGAAAATATTTACTGTCTGGGAAAATTAAGTATCTGATTGGTTAAAGATGTTCAAAAAGTTGTTAATGAGTAGCCACTCATTGACTAATGGGCATCTTGAGTGGTTCACTTTTTATTCCAGTTTTTTACATTCTCCTTCATTTTTCAGTTTTGAGGTGAATTTTTCTTTGTTCTTTGACCTCATTGAAAAGCGTGAAACAGCTTCTCATAATGGACTTTACCCAATTGTTGGGAACTATGGATCATATAAGACTAAACTACTAGAGAATCATTCTAGTTATAATGCTGTGCCCTGGTAAATTTATTTGATTTACCATGAAGTTAGCTTAGATTTGCTTTGAACAATTTAAATAAACTACTGATTGAGCCACATATAACACCAATTTTAGCCCAAAATATTCTGTACTATGTGAACAGTAGTAACACTCTTTTGTGAGACAATCAAAGCATTCAACAGAGATTATGGCAGGCTGTGTATATAAATCCTTGCTGAGGTGATTGCTAGCAATGAGTAGAAATTATGCTTGTGGTTTGAAAAGGGACATTTAGGATTTTGTTTTTCTTGCTCTATTCAATTTTTGTTATAACCCTTATACCATGGGTTTTCATTGTTGTGCTTGTATTACTAGTTAATGGCCGTAGTTTGATGCTTGAAGTGTCACCACTCTCTGGTAACTATCATTTCAGGCTAACACTAGAGAAGGCTTGTGGCGTTCTTTGGAGGAAGAAATGCTACCATCGTTCTCTGCTGCCAAGACTAATTGGTTGGAGTTGCAATCAAAGCTTATGTTAAAAAAGCAGAGTCAAAATGTTTGTGTTGCAGGCGGTATGTGGTAGAGTTTCATCTGAGATTGATAATTGAATCCTTATATTTATTTTACTCAAATGTTTTTCCAATTCTCTCTTGACCCCTAATTATTAGAGGATAAGAACATCATTTGCTGTCTTATATTTTATGTGATATATATATTAGAGATATGATTTCATTATGTTAGAGATATATGAAGTGCACACATTATGTCCTGGTAAAATCATTATGTTAGAGATACATGATTTTATAACATTAAGCAGTTGTCTAACTATTGTGGAATTTTTAAATGGATTAAGTTATATCTCATAATGTAGCTCGGACTAGTGATCTTTTGCCCGTTTTGAAGTTGGGTTATATTTTGTTTCCTTTTCTGCTCTAATACATGTATTCTCTTTGCATCCTTGAAGCACTTATAAATTAAACATGTTTAGGAATATTTTTTTAGTAATAGTTTTTTTCCCGAACGCTCAGGAAACTAACTGAAAAATGATTTATTCTAAGCAAGTCCAATCAAATGGACATTAATTTTTTGGGGAGTCCCAATCTTAAGCCTCAGACATCCTCAGGTTTTAATCTATTATGACGTAATCGATTATTAGTTGTTAACAATCCTGTGGTCCGCATTAGACCATCAGGAGTGAAACAAGGGCATCTGTTTTGTAAATTGTAATATTTTAAATATTGGCAATTTAAGTAGTTGAAATAATACCCAGTGCTTTTGGCATGTACACTTTGTAATTATGTGTTAAACCTTGAAATAATTCCCATATTTCATTATCCTACAAGTATTGTAGAAGATAGGATGCATTTAAGCAGGTCCATCGATTCCATTAGTTTTGGGAATTGAATTGAACTGTCAGTTTATGAAGTGACTGATTTTTACTTGAAATTAATTTGAAAATTTGATGAGGTGGGATTTTCTTGTGTAAAATCCTGCTGACATTAGTGTAAAATATAAAAGTATGAAGAGTAGATTTTTTAAAAACTGGATATCTGTTTTTATGACTTTCCCCTCCTTGATGTATTATTGGTGCATTTTTTTATTTTTTTGGACCCATTTGCAGAAGCTGTGAAGGTGACAATTGAATTTAAAAATCCTCTGCAAATCTCAATTCCCATATCTAGTGTTACACTCGTATGCAAGTATTCTGCCAGTACTGATGAAGTTATATCAAGTAAGCTATGAATGCCTGTTTATATCTTCTACCGTTTTTTTATTAATTTCTTCATTTTTTAGTAATACTCTCTTATGGGTACTACAGATGAAAATGAGTCAAGTATGGAGAAAGATGATAAGGTTGACCACTTTAGAAATATGAGCTCTGACAATTCCTCATTTATGGTATCTGAGGTTGATTTCTTACTAGGAGGTGGTGAAACGACCATGGTGAGTTTGTTTTGTTTCAGACACAAATTACAGTATGAGAGATCTTCTCTTTTTGACTAAAAGTATGCAAATTGTGTTGCATTGAGGAAAATCGAGAAATTTATTTTCCATCTTAATTTTGTGCATATCTCCAATTAACTTGAAGCTTAAGTAGAATGGTACTAGACTTCTGTAGTGGAAGACGAAAATAAATGTTCCTTTTGGCAAGGTGAAAATGAAGCTCTCAGATGATGTATATCTTTTTTGTTCAGATTGTCTACCTTAAGAATACAGCTCATTAAAATATTAATTAGAAAGAGAAAAAATGATGTTCTGTTTTTTTTTCTTTTATTGTAAAATTTGAGTTTAAAATTTAGGTTGAATGGATTAAAAGCAGGTAATCCTATTTGTAGTGATTATCTAATGGTATGTTAATTTGTGACTTTTAAAACCGATTATTTTATAGAAGTTGTGTGAGAAATGAAAAGAAAAGAAGTATGAGAATAGAAAAGCCCTTGAAAATGTATGCGTACTGCCACAAAACCACAAGTGGCATCCTGCAGAAAGTTCTATCATTATTTTTCTGTCTCCAAACCTTCAAAACCTATCTTGAGAAATTGCTCCAGGTTGGAAAGACACCCATAATACTCCAAAAACGTCAAACAGATTATTCTCTTAGAAAGTAGCTACCTGACAATGCTCATAAGAGAATGTCACGTTTTTTCCTATTTTGCTCTTGTTAGGCCAAAAGTAATTAAGGTGCATGTAATAAAAATGAATTGGGTACAATTTAGGGGTTTGCTATCAAGAGCAATAGGAAAAGGATCTTCACTGTGTAACTAAGTGCTGAGCTTGCAGTAGGGAGGGTAGAGAAAACGTGATTTGGTTGTATTCGGTATTAGGCTAGGGAGCGAGATTGGAGAGGCTAGTCTGGGACTTTTGGGAGAGACCCAGGACATGCTTTTTCCATTGAATTTCCTTTTTCATCAGTCTTCAACATTCAGGCACTGTATGGTCTACTTCAGCAATAATACCATGAAATTACTGTGAATTTCCATCTCCTTTTCTGCCATATGTTGGTAGCTATCTTTTTACACATTTGTTATGTGTATATTCTATTTTAAAGTTATCATTTTTGCAAAATTAGCATTGTGTGGTACTTTTGTTTTCCAGATTGAACTATCAGTTACTCCCAGGGAAGAGGGCACTCTTGAAATCATTGGTGTTAGGTGGAAACTGTCGGGAACAATCTTGGGCTTTTACAACTTTGAGTTGGGTCAACCAAAGAAGAATATTTTGAAAGGAAGGAAAACAAAGCAGCTGCCAAATGAGAAATTTAAATTTATGGTGATTAAGGTGCATGCTTTTATCCTTCAATTTCTCACTATAGTCTTTTTTCCACATGAATCTTGTAATCTCTATGTTTGAACTAAAACAGCTTTTTCTTTTCCAAAATCCCAGAGCATACCCAAGCTTCAGGGTTCCATCCACCCTTTACCTGGAAAGGCATATGCTGGAGATTTACGTCAACTTGTTTTGGAATTGAGGAATCCATCGGAGTTTCCTGTTAAGGTACCGTTTTTGGAGTTAACTTGCTCTAAGAAAACTTCTTAAACAATTTCAATAATAATTTTCCTTATGGTTGTCAAGCTGCTTAATGAGTGTGATGTACTTTTAATGAGAATATTGAACAGATAAGTATGCTTAAATGATGCATAAATTATATAGAAGAATAAGTACGGTGCATGAACAATATTACAAAGTAAAAAGGATGATTCAAGCCCTATTATTAAATTCTTCTTTCCTTTGTGTCTTTTCTTGAAGTTCATTAACTTTCCTTTTCTCTTTTCAGACCTGTTTTCTCATTTCTTTTATTTTGCTTTCTGTTTAATACATGTTGGTCAATATGATCTCAATACCTAACAAGGGTCTCCCTGATGGGTAATCTGTTGTTTCTCTCTTGCAAAATTGAGTGTAGAACTCTTTAGTATTTTTCAGCTGCTAATCAGTTAGTTCAACATTAAATGGAAACAATAATCAATTGGCAACTTAGTCCTAATCACTTAGACTGACTTATCTGGTCTCAAAAAATGGTTTAATGAATCTAATCATTTTCTATCCAGCTTTAATTGATTATGAAGCTTATGCAATTAACCTCATCAATTAGCGACTTGGATCTGGTCAGTAAGGAATCTCCTGGAGGCCACATTTTGTTGTTTTGCATAACATCATTGATTAAGATTTCTTGTTTCGAGGGATTCAAAACCAAAATTTTTTCTCTGATATTCATACCTTACTTCAATGATTTAAACTATCTTTTAAGATTGGTTAGCCTCATTCTATCAACATACTCAAGATTTTTTAGAATGTTAAAGGAAGAAAGAAACCTCAGTTTTTACTTTGTCCTCTCAGCATTGTTTGAACATCCATAAGAGAGGTTTTTGTATACCCAATATGGGATCTGCATGCACGATCCTTAAAAGCTATTGTTTTAAATGTTTTTGGGTTCCCATAATTATAACCACTCTATTTTGGTTCCTTATTGATTTTCAAATTTTTGTTATGGTCTATCATTATTTGTTAAGAATTAGCTCAGTCAAATTCATTGCATAGCATCTACCACAAATAGAGAACGACAATAGAGAAACCCACAAAATATTGACGGTACAAGGTAAATAGTAAGAGGAAGAACAATAAAGAATCACAGACAAAAATTAACGTGATTCAATTGAAGTGAAAACAAATTTCAATTTACTTCCACAGGAGAATTCACTAAACTCAGGGATTACAATTTCACAATTTCTCTCACTGCAAACCCTCACTCTAGTACAACTCAAATGTTACCTTCTACAGAAGATACAAAGGTCCTATTTATACATCAATACCTTCATAAATAACACACGTGAAACCTTACTGAATTGGAAAGTCCTTAGATGGTTTCACCAGACGGTCTATGGTCTCACTAGAAGCTAAGAGACTAGATGATCTAGTGAGACTATCTACCAAATATGATAGAATCTACATATCAAACACTGGACGGTCTAGCATGGTTAATCGGTTTAGTATCATTTAGACAAGATTTCACTGAGTCAATCTTCACATTATTAAAGGTGGAGGTGATGATGTTACAATGGTGTGACATTTCATTTACAGTTAGGTATTTTAAAATAATGGGCGAGCAGAACTTGAAAAACACACAATAAGGGACCCAAACCAAAAAAATATTATATTCAAAGGACTATAAATATATTTAAGCCAATATTTATATAGAAATTACTTCTAAATTGTGTGTGTGTATATAATATGCTAATGAGAGAAAAGTATTTAACTAAAAGAGCATTTTTTATATTGAAAACACAAACCATTCAATACCTGCTATTATATAAGGATATTGAAAGTCTTATATTAAGATGTTTTAAATGTTCTTTTACTATCCTTATTAGCATGATCTTGTATTGGGTTGAGCTTCAGATTTTTCTTTCTTCCTCCTTTTTCTTTAGCAATGTTTTTTCCTTTATACATTTTCTCATTTGTGGTTTTGGCAGAATCTGAAGATGAAGATAAGTCATCCTAGGTTCCTTATAATTGGGGAGCAGGAAAATGTGATGTCAGAGTTTCCTGCGTGTTTAAGAAAGAAGACAGATTCAGTACAAAGTGATGTGCATGCTAATCCTAATATCACGTCTGACACAGTTTTTTTGTTTCCAGAGGTCAGTATTATCATTTCTTTCAAATTTGGCTCCTGTTAACTTCTTGATCACATGATTTACACTTCGTTTCAGGGTACATCAGTTCAAGGTGAAACACCCTTCTTGTGGCCTCTTTGGTTTAGGGCTGCTGTTCCAGGTGATATATCACTTTGCATGAGCATATATTATGAGATGGGAGATGTATCATGTATCATCAAGTATCGCACTCTTCGCTTGCATTACAATGTGCAGGTTAGTATAATGAATACTGAAGGAAACTTTTGGGCTTCACTGGTTTTATTTTCTTTATATTGTAACCTGGCTTTTATTGTTTGGTGGCCAGGAAAAAAATTGAATGATTGTTTTTATGATTTTTTGCTTCGTTATGAATTCAAAAGAAAAAATAAAAAATCAGTTAAATGGCTCTTTTCGTATCTGCATGGCATAGATCTCGTTAATTATCAAGTACCAAATTTTGGTGGTTGCAGGTATTACCATCATTGGATGTCTCATTTCAAATCTGTCCTTTCCGATCAAGCTTAGAAGAATTTCTTGTTCGATTGGATGTTGTTAATAAGACTAGTTCAGAAAGTTTCCAACTTTGTCAGTTGTCATCAGTTGGTCACCAATGGGAAATCTCATTAGTTCAATCTCCGGATAGTATTTTTCCTTCACAATCATTGATGGCTGGTCAAACAATATCATGTTTCTTTACACTAAAGGTTTGTTTGAAGTGATTTATGTGTGAAATCTTTTATTCAATTTTAGTATTGGAACCTAATATGAATCTCTCAATCCAGCATAAAAGCTAAATTTTTCACTTCTACTTAAACATGCTTTTAGGTCCAAACTTGACTTTAACTTCATGCAACCAAACATTTTTTATAAAACCGTGTTTATATTTCTAACCCCCCAATATTTTATTAGTATTATTCTATTATGTATCCTCTGGTTACGTCTTTGTACAAAATGTCGTTACTAGTTGAAATCTGTATTCTTGTGTATGTGATTATTACAGTTGCTGAATAAGGTTATTCTTTGCCCTCAGAAATCGAGGAGGCTTCCGACATTTGGGGACGACATGTCTACATTGCCCGTCAGAAGTAATGCAATATTGGTACCCCAAAGCATTGAAGATATAGTCTATGATATAAACAGTGAACCTTTGGTCAATTTCCACCGTTATGAAAGATTGCAGCAGGAAGTTTCATACAAGGTAGATGTTTATTTTGTTTCTACGCAAGTCCAACCAAAGAGTATCTTTTTAGTAATTTGAATTCCATATCATTTAGGGTATGCTTGATTGTGCAGGTGAAAGTCGGAATGATGGCATAAAAATAATTTTTAACCAAGACTTACAATGTATGTTATTATATTTTTTTATACCCTTTCTAGGGTACTAAGCCAGAGTAAAGTGATAAGCTCATACACTTTTTCCATTACCATATTCTCTTACATAACATACACCTTAAAAATGATTTTCCTTGCCCATAAATTTACATTGGGATATATTTATCTTCTTCCATTCTAAGCCCATATGGTTGCTTCAATGATACTGGCATATCTGATATGCAAAAGGATTGGTTCATGCTACTGCACTCGTAGTTTCTTTGCTTCCTTACCCTTTTTTGTTTTAATTATTTTTCAGTCCATACTTGTTTTGTCATCCTATTTGATCACAGTCGAGGCTTTAACTTTCAAGAATGACTAACCACCAAGTATCAAAATTTCAATTAGCTATGAGAATCTTTTTATCTATTTTTTATATTTTACTAGATTTCACTTTTTATTTTGTTCGTTAACTAACTAGGAAGATATACAAGATATTTCAAATATAAGTTTTTTTTATTATTTCTCTTTGACTGCAACAGGCATATGTTTTAGGAATTTGAAAGTTCGAAGGACAAATTTGTTCGCCAGTGTCATAGGACATTTACTATTGACTGTTACAGAAGTCTTGACACTATTTGTTGTTTTTCTCTCCTTTTATTGATACGAGCTTCATCTGTTTGTACGGTCAGGGTGACTTAAATACTGTTGATTTTGTATTAATCTCTCGGCCATTCAAGAGTAGCGACGATCCTGATTTCTCCAATCCTTCGTCTGTAATGTCCCATCACGCGTGCCACTTCAGGTATGTTTCTAATTTTGACTTATAATAAATTTTAAATATCCATGTGTATGTTATTTACGAGTCTTTTGGTGGCATTATCTTAATACGTTTCTGTCTTCTGCTAGTACTGCTAGCACGGGCCCTATTTCGTGGCTAGTGGATGGACCTCAAACCATGCATCATGACTTCTCTGCATCGTTCTGTGAAATAAGTATGAAGATGCATATTCACAATTCATCTGGTGCCACTGCTTTTGTACGCATTGACACCTTAGATTCAGCTGGTAATGGTGGACATATGAACAGTGTAAATGTGGTTCAATCTGCAACTACTGATAACCAAGCAGGATGGCACGATATCACCCCAGTGAATGAACTCAAAGTCACATCAAATGCTCTTGAAACCCAACCAGGAAAGGCACTATCATTGGAAAGTGCCTCCTCATTTATTTGGTCTGGATCAAGCTCAACCCACCTCCACATTGAGGCTATGACCTCGGTAGAAATTCCTCTTCAGATCTGTGTATTCTCTCCTGGGACATATGACCTGTCAAATTATGTTTTGAATTGGAAACTTCCATCCAATGAACAGGGAGATAGTGATGAAAAGAGGCAACATTCAGGCCAGTGCCAAGGGTATAAATACTATCTTACCGTGCTCCAGTCCACTTGAGAAGTTTGTAAATGTTTTGCCGTTTGTTTATCTCGTGCTAGAATTTAGATGAGTTGTTGCCGGGGGCTGTATATATTATATACGTTTCCATGTATTGTTAAAATGTCGTTAGGAACTAGGAGCAGTGTAAAAGTCCGGTGGATAAAGTGGTGAACTCAACTTTTTTTTTCCGAACAATAACGACGATGGCGACATACAATTCATCGAACAGGCTGGATGGCGTATTTGGACTGGCCAAGTTTGGGAAAGAAAGTTATATAAGTACTTTTACGAAGACAATCTTAATTTTTTGCATGCCGGTTATGTTGGGATGGATAGAATTGCAGAGTGGACACAGCACAGCTAATCAAGTGAGAGTTTTTCATCCCTTAACTTACCCCTGTAGGCGGGGTACACGCATCACCAGCGCAAGAATTGGCTGCACTTTCACCAAATGTTTTAAGCGTACTTCAACCAGGATAGGAACAATTCTTCTTTCTAATTTTTTTACATATGGTACAAGCAGTTCAGATTCCTTAGTTTTAGTTTTGCAAAGTTGTAAGACTTGAAGCTTTTACTAAACTGTAAAAAAATTATTTTCATATTAGAGGATATGCCATTTTATCGTTATAGTAACTTGATTTATTTCATTCAGCATTAACACAAGTTTCGGACCGCATTAGCTTTAAGCCGAACTCAGTTAATGAGGTTAATTGCATTGCTCATGAATTTGAATGAGAAGTAGGTTTGCCTTATTGGAGGTGAAAAAGAAAATGGTTACTGATTTGCGAAAGATAGTCACTACTATATCATCGTCATCATTTAAATTATAACAGATCACCCGTCTGCTATAATAATGACATGTTAACGCAATACCAAAAAATTTGAAATGACATTGTTTCTTAACAAATTTTGACAAAAAGAGGTTTTGATGTTTTAATTATAATTGTTTGACACATCAATGCATTGTTATATATTTAATGAATTGGTGTAATGTGTGAAAATTAAGAAATACGATAAGTTGTATGATAAAGCTCACAAAAAATGATATATAGTAAAATGTGAATTTAAGTTAGAGGAAAAAATTATAATAAAATGCACATTTTTAAAATGAACATTTTTAGAATATTGAACGATTATAATATTAATTGAAATAACTGAATGTTTCATATATTTTTTTACATAATTCACATTATACGAGCCCGAGCCCTTTTTACGGGACATAAAAGAAGGGGAAACACAGATAAAAAGTATGTGAAAGCTAACATGATATATTGGACTTTAATATTTTTAATTAAAAATAGTAATACGTTATATGTGATGGGTGATTTATTATAGCAAAAAACAATTTAAATATTAATAAATGTATAGGGAGGATATTACTAATTTACTATTTGGCATTTCTTTTCCTAATTATGTTATTTGTTGACAAGAAGAGATGACATGAAAGATTAAACAATCATAATGAATTCAAATTATTTATATTTGACAAATATCAGCAATACATTAGTATGTTTTAATATGTAGTTTTATCACTAGATTGCATTTATATAAAATTCACAATGAAAATAGAAAATAAGACTTACTTCATTGCGATTCACTACAATCAGTCACAAATGTACTTAGAAATGTTGTATATAAAAGAAAAAATGTGTTTTTTCAGTAAAATTACTAAATTTGATTTTTTTTTTCATTTTAACTTTTATTATTGTTATTTAATGGCATGACCGGTAATCTTTAAGGTAATGTGTTTGATGCATGGGAGTTTATCCTTTACCATTCTTTGCTTCAGTGAGGTGAAGTGGGAGAGAAAAATTCTCCAGTGGGGTTTTTTTTTTTTTTTTTTTTTCAAAAGAAAAAAAATAA
>Ga0209489_106690_pt1 | contig 18205 bp, 12 predicted proteins | sample SiratrowhiteBW_FD_187527 | JGI IMG/M metagenome (GOLD analysis project Ga0209489, IMG submission 187527) | Root nodule microbial communities of legume samples collected from California, USA - Siratro white BW (SPAdes) (version 2) | ecosystem: Host-associated > Plants > Roots > Nodule | place...
ATATATATATATATATATATATATATATATATATATATATCCTTTCTCTTACCTTCAAGAGTTGTAAAAGCCACGTGGAACTTCTTATTTTTTTCACTATTTTTCTTTGTTCGAACTTGTGACTAGAAGTCATCTATTTATGGTGAATTTTGTAATCATTACTATAATTCTTTTTGGTTTGAATTTAATTAGATTCTAATGGTGAAGGTGTTACTGGTAAAGTAAAAATAAACTTACGTGATATGGTTAAATGTTGAGAAATGACACAAGTTTATCTAACCTTATCTGAGCATTAAATGCGAGTAGATATTTATTATTGTTATGACTTATAACTGATTCTTATGGGTACGCATTTTATTTATTCAAAATTCTACTGCTTGTATTAGAGGGACACCCACATTATAAGAATTGGTCTTCAAAATTCGACCTCATAAATCATGTCCAAAATCTGAATCGAATGGCTAAGATCATCTCCCAAATTCCAAACTAGATACCCAAAACCAAATTGCTAAAATCATTTCCTAAAATCCGAATCAAATAACTAAAGTCAAATTGCTAAGATCATCTCCCGAAATTCGAATCGAATACCAAAACCAACTTGCTAAGATCATCTCCCAAAATCCAAACCGAATACCTAACATTGAATTGCTAATATCATCTCCCAAAATCCAAACCGCATACCCAAAACTGAATTGTTATGATCATTTTCCAAAATTCGAACCGAATACCCAAAACTGAATTGCTAAGATCATCTTCCAAAATCTGAACCGAGTACCAAAAATCGAATTGTTAAGATCTTCTTCCAAAATTTGAACCGAATACCCAAAACCGAATTGCTAAGATCATATCCCATAATTCAAATCAAATACCCAAAACCGAATTGCTAAGATCATCTCCCAACATTCAAACCGAATGCTAAGATCATCTCCCTAAATTTGAACCGAATACACAAATTCAAATGGTTAAGATAATCTTTCTAAATATGAACTGAATACCCAAAATCGACTTATTAATATCATCTCTCAAAATCTGAATCGAGTACCCAAAAGTGGATACTAAGATCATCTCTCTAAATCCGAATTGATTATTCAAAAACAAATGGTTAAGATCGTCTCCCTAAATATGAACTGAATACTCAAAATCGAATGTTAAGATCATATCCCTAAATCCGAACCGATTACTCAAAATTGAATGGTTAATGTCATCTCACAAATTCCGAATCCACTTCTTACCATCACAACACCCCAAAACCGAATTGCTAAGATTATCTTCAAAAATCCGAACAGACTTCCTAAATCCAAACCGATCTTAATATTCACATTATTTATTATTATTGTGTTATTTATAATTTGTGAATATTATGACAGAAATAATAATATTACATTTATATTTTCGTAATGTTACATTTCTACCCTCATTACAAAAATTTCGCCCTCGAAATTTACTCAAATAACCGAGGATAACCTTTTCTAATTTTCTCTTCTAGTTCCCATGTAACATCTCCCGTGATTTTGTTCCAAATAATTTTTACCAACAGAATTTGTTTTCCTCTCAATAGCTTGATCTTCCTGTCTACTATTTGTACATGCATTGTTTTAAATGTAAGATCATCCTTTAATTGTATTGTATCAAGCATTATTACACGAGAAGGATCAGAAACATATACAAGAAAGACATCATGAAGATTAGAACAAATATGTGGTAAAGATACTTGATAAGCTACAAGACCTATTTTTCTGAGAGTTTGATAAGGACCAACAAATCGATGAGTGGGATTCTTTGATTTTATGGCTTTACCAATTGCTGTGATTGGTGTGACCTTCAAGAATACATGATCACCTTCTAAGAATTCAAGGGGTCGTCTTCTTTTATCATTATAGTTTTTTTTGTCTACTTTAAGTTGTTCTCAATTTTTCCCTGATCATCTTAATTTTCTCTGTGGTTTGTTGAATCATATCAGGGCCTAAGATTAAATTTTCCATAAACTCAAACCAGCACAAAGGTGTTTTACATTTTCTTCCATATAGTGCCTCATAAAGTACCATACCTATGCTAGAATGGAAACTATTATTATAAGTGAATTCAATCAATGTCAAACATCGATCCCAATTTCCAGAATTTTGCTAGTACATAAGCTCTCAATAAATCCTCCCGGGATTGAATAGTTCTTTATGATTGTCAATGTGTTTGAGGATGATAAGCTGAACTAAGATGAATTTTAATCCCTAGAGCTTGATGTTAGTTTCCCCATAATTTAGAAGTAAACCTAGGATCCCTATCAGATATAATACTGGATGGAACTCAATGCAACCTCACAATTTCTCTTGTATACAATTCAACCAACTTTTCCGAAGAATACCTAATATTAGTAGGTAAGAAGTGAGCAAATTTTGTTAATCTATCTACAATAACCTAATTTTTTGAATGGTTTGTGGTAAGCCAACTACAAAATTCATCGTTATACTATCACATTTCCATTCAGGTAAATCTAAGGATTGTAACACTCTTGCCTTTGGTGTTCTATCTTAGCTTTCAGACAAACTAAACATGATGCTACACATTGGGCTATCTCCTTCTTCATTTTCGGCCACCAAAACATTTTCTTAAGGTCTTGGTACATTTTTGTTATACCTGGATGTATCTCAATTTACTCTTGTGGGCTTCTTCCAAAATCGCTTTCTTAATATTCTCATCATTAGGTACACAAATTCTATCATTGAAACTCAAAATCCCTTTCGTATTCACGCCAAAATTTCCTTCATTATTTTGTTCTATCAACTTTTTTTCTTTTGAAATAATTTGTCACTTGCTTGAGCCTCATGGATTTGTATTTTAAGTCACTAGTAACCCGAATTGAGTTCAATTTTATCCTATCATGACTTAGTGTAATTGACAAATTCATATCCATAAATTTTTCTAGCAAGACTATTTCTTGAATCATTAATGGAAAGACATGTAAAGATTTTCTGCTTAAAGCGTCGACCACTACATTTGCCTTTTTTTGGTGATAATGTAATTCAAAATCATAATCTTTCAAAAATTTCATCTATCTTCTTTGTCTCATATATAACTCGTTTTGATCAAACAATGAGACTCTTATGATAACTAAGAACATTGAATTTACCACTACATAGATAATGTCTCTAAATTTTTAGTGCAAAAACAATGGCAGCCAATTCTAGATCATGGGTTGGGTAATTTTTGTCATGTGTTCTTAGTTTTCTAAAAGCATACGTTACTTCTATCTTATATAAGAACACATCATAATCCTATCTTGGAAGCATCACAAAATGTTACAAAATGTCCACTAGATCAGGTAATGCTAGAGGAAGTGGTTAATCTCTTCTTGAATTTCAAAAAGTGGGAATTTGAAGGCTTATTTATAGGTTTGTGGTTCATATTTGATAGATATTTGGAAAATATAATGTTGTATAAGATAAAGAGTTTTGGGTGTGACAGGATCGTTGAAGACATCATGAGCATTATCCGGTAAGCTTTTAGTCTTGAAAGGAAAAATATTGTCATAAACTTAACGTCCCTACTGATGAAAGTTTGATGAGTGGTTAGGTCAAGTAGCGTGTATCCTTTGCAGCCATGAGGATAGCCTATGAAGATGGTTCCAATAGCCTTAGGACTAAATTTGTGCTTGCTCGAAAGTAAAGTAGAAGTGTGCCAAAAATCCTGAATCAGAATAGTTAGGCAATTTATCATATAGGATTTCATATGTAGATTTGTGTTTTAGAATAAGATTAGGTGTTCTATTCGTGAGAAAAATCGAAGTTTTGAAACAGGCTCCACATATTTGCACAAGGACATTGGGCTAAAACATTAAAATACAAGAAATATTTAGAATATGCAAATGTTTCCTTTCAACAACATTCTTTTGTTCACCCCTTTCTACACATGAAAGCTTATGTAAAACACCTTTTTCCAGAAAAAACAATCTTTGAAAAGGAGCTCTCTAACATTATCGTATTGAAATATTTTAATTCTTGTTTGAAATTGATTTTCAACATAAGCAAAGAATTAAGGTATAATTCTAACACAATCAAATTTGTTCTGCAGCATGTATATCCATGTGAATCAGCTTTTTAAAACCATAAACCAAAATTAAAAACTATTCAAAGCCATCATAAGTAAATTGTCTAAATGGTCCCCATATATAAATATGTATTAAATCAAAACAATTTGAGTTGAAATTATTAAGATTAGAGAAAGATAATTATTTTGTTTAGCAAGAGGGCAAGTGGGATAACGAAAAGAGTGATCAACATAACTGAGCTAAGTTTTATTAGCAATAGATTTATAAACAGGAACAAGTATATGCTCTAATCTCTTATCCCAAGTCTGATATGCGACAATACTACATTTATTAACACAGTTAGAATTAAAGGGCTTTTTAGGAAAATCAAAAACATTAATCATTGATGTTGTCTAGCAAATGCCAATCGTTCTCAAGGTTTTCATGTCCAATAAAAGAAAACTATTAGGCTTTATAATAAATCGAAAACTGTTAAGAGATAAAAGATTGAATCGAAAAGTAGGATTATAAAACACATTACGCAGAAAAATGTCTTCACTTATCTTGATACTACCTGTATCTTCTACTTTGACTTTTGTTGAATTAGGTAAAAGAATAGTAGATGGGTAGGAATTATATAATTCTTTAAAACAACAATTATGTGCAGTGGCACTTGAATCTACTATCCCGTTATGAATGTGATCATGGGTTTCAATATGCATACAATTACCTATAACATTGCTGGCGACAACATCTAACTTGGCGTTAGAGTTCATTTTATTTGTTAGAAAAAGAAGGAAAGAAACAATAACGAACTATAAATAACACAAGAACTTGTGAAATTTCTTCTTATAGTGTAGTAGAATGTCAGTGTATAAAGGAATTGACAAAGAGGAAAAAAAAAAAAAAAAAAATAAAAAAAAAAATTAAAAAAAAAAAAAAATAAAAAAAAAAAAAAAAAAAATAAAAAAAAATAACCACTAAACAATAGAACACTAAAAACAGTTACATTGTTTTCTATAACAATGTGATAATCGATGTATTATATTCAATATTATTTCATATTTTCATATTAGTGGGTAAATACGAGTATCATTCTAACACGAATTGACTAAATTTCTTTTGAATATAATTTTGTTATTGATTGTATGGATAATATTTTTATCAAAACAAATTGAAGAGAATTAACCTGCAGAAAAGAATGAGAAAATATTGATCTTCACCTTTTGCATAGAAAAACATTGTAAAAGACCCTTTAATTATGTGATTTGATTAAACCAATCCTTTCCTAAAAAGTTGCTGTTAAAATCAGAAAGCAACTAAAGCTTTCTGCATTTGTGAAAATGCTGAAATGTTAAATAATGAAAAAGTGAACGCAAAAGGTAAACAGAGACAGAAAATTCTCTTTCCAGTGTCTCCCATAGTTTCCTTTTCTGGCCCAACATTGAACCATCTCTGCCACACCTTAGCCTGTCCTACGTGCTGCATTTGCCACCACTTTTCTTTAACTCATACAAAACTATAACCAACACTCTTTTTTCATTACCTTATTAATATTTTACCTTTTTTTCTGTCTCTTTTATATCACGTCACTTGTTATAGTTATATTTGTATTTGTATCTCTTCTTTCATGAGTGTTTTGTTGAGTGTGAAATCATGATTTTTGTTTTTTTCATCATGAATAAGTACAGCATTCTTTATAACCAATGCACCAACACTTTTTGTCTCACCCATCCGGACACACATACACATATACATATACACATATACATATATATATATATATACATACAGATATATATATATATATATATATATATATATATATATATATATATATATATATACACACACACCAGTATGCACCACAAGTACTATCTTCTCTCTCTTTGCGTCCTTCTTTTTTCATATGGTTACACTTTATATCAAGCAAAGCCACTGATCCACGGAAACACTATTTCTAGTGATATCATAACACAACACTCACCACAGTAAACACATTTTTCTGGGGAATCCACTCATCACATAGCGCATAAAAAGACCACTCTAGAATTTTGTTTCTTGAATCCTTTCACTCAGCACTCTCATTTGTTTTCTCAGACAATGAACTCACAAAATACTCTCATTTTTCTTCAAGTTGATTCTACGTACACAAGCATCCAGCAAGAAGCAAAACAGTCAAGAAACACAAAGAAACTCCATCGAAGAGCCATGTCTCCACCTTGAGTTTGATCCCTCCTCCTACTTTAACTTTTTTCTATCTGGTTTTTTTTTTTTTTTTTTTTTTTTTTTTTTAATCATATCTGGTTTTCATATTGGTACTTTGGCTCCTGGTTCATGCTTTGAGATGACCCTGCATTGCAATTTGTTTTCTTGATAATTTGGTCTATGCCATTCATATTGTGTGCTATATGCATCAAGACAAGTAACCGGATGAATAATAACATTTGAGTTAATTAGCAATAACAGGTTGAATGTTTTAGCTTTATATGTGTTACTGTGCGTAGCTGAGTATTTTCTTGCTACTTCTTTGTCTTCTTTTTCACATGAATATATATATATATATATATATTATTTGGCTGTCTGCTCTATTTTGTTTCATCAATGCTCTCTTTTTTTTTTTCACTCTGGTGGCTTTCATTTTGTTTTGCTTAGTATGTACAACAATAAACCATCATTATTTTGTGTTTGGTAAGATATTTTATGAGCTAGTTTGAGCCATTAATCTAAATACTGTCTACAATAAAATACCATTAATCTAAATAGTGTCTACAATAAAACAATTATATAAGTAAACTTGTAATGACAATAAAATATTCTAAGCCATCCTCTAATATTAAAAAAAAAAAAAAAACTTAAACTAGTCTGAATGTTAATGAAATATATAAACTCCAATACTAAACGGAAGAATATCAGTAATTTACAAACTAGTTATAAACCAAACTGATGGCTTATTTGCATATATGACGAACAAACGTCGAACTTTTCCAATTCTAAACTAATTGATTAAAACACAACTAACTATCAGTAGTGTTAATTAATGTTAGTTAACGCAAAGCCAAGAGTATTCTATTTTACTTTATATTTACTATTATTTTAAAGTTTAAAGCTGCATAGAAGCTGTTTTTGTTATTATTTATATGTGTGGCTGAAATTACTTAAAAGTAAAAAAAAAAAAGACAACAAAAAATATGAATCAGCGTATGTTTTCCTTTTATAAAATAATTATGAAGATTATGATGAAAAATGCTCTTCAGGAATATGGTAAAATAACTTTAAAAATCCTCTTTTTAACTAAGTAGACTGTCGTAGTTGGGATCACTTCGATGACTTGTTTTAACGAAAAGAAAGTTCATTTTAATATATATAACTTTCACTAGTTTTTTTGTGTGCATGCATAAATCATGTGTACTTTTAAGGTCAAGCTTGCGTACATGCATAAATCATATGTGAACTATTTAAGGTCAAGCTCTCAAAATCTTAACATACGTGTGATGTCATAAAAGAGAAAAATATGAAGAGAACAAGGTGTTAAAAAGCATTCTCATCACTTCAAATATGATTTGTGCAAGTGCCTTAACACTCATAAAATTTCAGCTTTCAAATTGAGATGCTAATCTATTGAATCATAGAAACAAGAACTAGCATGGCCACTGTCACGGCAATGGCAAATTGAAAGTCATATGATACACAATGACAAGTTTCAAATTGTAACACTGACAAGTTTAGCCATAGAAACGAACTAAAATTCTTACTCAGAAAAATAAAATGTCCGAACACCGAGCTTCATTACTCAGCTGTAACTAGCTTAAACTGATACAAGGGCATGACATTGCCAATTTCTAAGGATTTTGGGCCATCCTCTTCAAATCCTCATTTTCTTTGGTGAGAATGTCAACTCGAGACTGGAGAATGTTAATCATGGCTTGAGCACTCATCATCTCAAACCTCATAGTCTCCTTTTCCACTGCAAGCTTATGAACCTCACTCTGCAAGTTCTTGATGAACTTGGCAGAGCTTGGAGGCATGGATGACTCAAGCTTTTCAGCATCAAAATCCGGTGTCTTAGTCAAAGCAAGACTTTCCTTAGATTCAAGGGACTCTTGCAGGGAAAACTCCACCAGTGCAGACAGAAAATGTTTTTTCGGTGCAGTGTTGGTGGCGGCGGTGGCAGCACCAGCAGTGGTGGTTGGGAGTGCTGTTGCTGCAGTAGTTATTGTAGAGGAGCACGGGTCCTGGCTGGTTCGGATTGAATCTCCAGAAACATTAGAGTTGTTGGAATTCAAGTTATGCCGCCTTCGTTTGTATATTAGAGAGAAAGGCTTTGGATTGTCTGTTTGAGGTGAAGGGTACTCATCCAATTGCTTACAATTATTATCATCCTTTTCAGGAGATGGATACTCAGCCATGCTTTCCCTCTTGCACACAGCTAGAAGATTTTGAGTTTCTATAGGAAGCTTGTTCACATCAAACGCAGCTTTATTGTTAGATAGAGTGTCCTGCAATAGAGCACAACCAAATGTGAAGCCAGTGAATAGTACATAAAATAGAATCAATAACTTTAGATCATCAAATTTCAGATCCTCGTTGAATATTTTGAAGAGTGAAGGGTTGCTACAATTGCCACACATCAAGACTTCAAAAAATAGAAGCGGTATTGTCCTGTAACGTAATAATAAGAACATAGAACTATTTCTTTGCAAAACACAGCGTATGCTCAGAAAGATATTACAAATAAACTTCCACCATCCACATTTGAGTCACTCGTCTTTTAATAATGTTAAAACTGGAAATCTTAAGAAGCAAGAAAGACTACTAAAACATATACTTGGAAATAAATATTTGATGAGTCAAGTTCACAAAAAACGTGGAAGCTAAAACTTCTACTAATAAAACCAACAGCACCATGAACAGGTTGCTAAACCAGCAATTCCAAATTATCCCAACCATAAAAAATGTCACCATATATAACAGTAACTTCCAATCGTGAGAGGAGGAAAACCAAATGATTTTGAATTCAATGGCATGCATCACACCCTAGGTGAGGCTAAAACTAGAATGCAAAACATGGTGAAGTCAAAAAGAATTTCCATATCTCTATTAAGTTTCCACCTACTTTCAACTTAGAGCTTTTGTCTTTTCTAATTTTTATAATTCAGTTTTGGATGTCCTTGTATAACATCTCCAGTAGCCAATATCATGCCTTTTGCAAATAATATACTTCAGCTAGAGATGTACGTAGTTAGAAGCTTTTGGACTCTCATGGTTTCCAATTAGGAAGTATAACAGCGTGTATGAATGAATGTAAATTCAACAAGATGCTCAATAGTAGAGAAAGTGAAAAAGTGAAGATCACAACATAACACAAGTTGCATTATTTAGGTATCTAGGATCCATCATACCAAGTAACATAAATAACTGAGATGCAATTCATAGAGTTTAACATAAGTGAACATAACAAAACCAACTATTCAAATGTTATTTGAGATTGATAGGTGACTATGGCTGTTTCACTTTAATATATGTTGCCATGTCGGGAGCTTTTGAAACTACAGGAATATAGGTAGAGAGGGAATGACGAAGAGAACAGTAATATAATATTGATTGATATATGACGTGTAATGATACGGTATGACTAGAGCATACACTCGTTAACAGAACTAGACTCCTAATCAAATCAAATAAGGAATATAATTAAATCTAGAAACCAGTTTTAAAAGGGTGCTAGGAACCTAATGATGAAGATGATTGATGTTTGCAAGATTTCCAGTCCTGTGGAATCCTTAGGAGTAAAGCAAATATACTTCAGAATACATGATTCCCGCAGATCCACAACCTTCCTTATTACACACACAAACTGTAGAGTCCTCTTCAATATACCCAAAGAACGATTATAGTGAGCTCAGGATTCAACCAATGGCCTTTCACATCTCAAACACTTTAGATTTTGTCTCATCTAAAGTTTTCTTTATTCCTGGATTTTCAGCAACCACCGTACCAAAGCCTTAGAAGTCTTTATTTGGCATGACCCTTGACCTCCCAGCACAAAGACATGCAAGTCCCAACTTGTAATTAGAGAAGAGAGGAAATGTGGCTAACCTAATCAAAGAAATAAGGACCAAATCACAAATTAAAATTGTACAGAATCTGATACGGGTGTTACAATATTTCTAGGAATTTTAGTTCTAGGAATTCCTCACAATCGAAGAACTACGTAAGGAAATAGGGAATTCTCAGAAGAAAGAATTCCGAAGTTTTCTTATTCAGAAACAGAGGTACCAAAATTTGGTTACAAGAATGATTGATTACCCAACTATTCAATTATTTTCCCTGTATGTAGTTGAAGAGTAACTAAAGTAATGCACTCTACAAAAATTCAGTTGGTCCAGCCCGCAACTATTACAATTTGCTATATACCCTTTCTTTTCTATCATTAACCACCCTTGAAAACATTTGACCTCAAGGATGCAAGGAAGGAAATCTCCACAAAGGATCATAATAAAACTTCCACATGGCATCCTCCGAATGTTGATGTTTCCACTTTACAAAAACTCTAGTCACAGTCCAATTCTTCCCCTTGACAATCATCCTATCCAAAATAGAATCAGGTTCACGTGAACCAAAACTTGCATCAGTGCTGGTAGGAATATTAGTAGGAATCCTACATGTTTTCGTAGTTGAGTGACATGAAAAATATTATGAATTATGAACCCAGCAAGAAGATCAATTCAACAAGCCATAGTGCCGGGACGATCTAACACTTTGAAGGACCATATAACTTAAGCGTCAATTGACCATCAACCCAATGACAAATAGAAATTTGACGATAGGGATGGAGCCTAATGTAACTAAATCCCTTGTTTAAAATTATCCATCTACCAACTATTTCATTCAATCTTGAAACTCTACTTTTGTCATCGATCATGCAACCACAATTTTTACTTTTTACACCTCCAAGTCATCAAGTTTCCAACTAAGAAAATGCAATATCCTAAGATAGATCTTCTATCTATATCAACCATTCATATTCTATGTTTATGCATGCTTCCATGGGTAATTTCTCTCTCTAGACATGTCATGAAGTATTGAGAGTCTTATTTACTATTATAGATGTCTTTCACAGTGATAATGTTGCGAAAATTGAGAGTAAACTCGCAAACTTACGCAACCCTGTGAGTACAGAGCAGCTCGTGAGCTGATGCAAATGCCAAATTGAGGAGAGGTGGAGCAGATTGCTACAAAATCACGATGTTGCTGGCTGAATAACAGGATTGTGCACCATGTTGATCCTTCCGTCTTGAGAAGATAGGGTTCAATATTGTTGGTTAAAAAGTGACCTGACCCGACCCAAAACCAAAGCCCAACATTTGTGTCATTTGACCCTTTTGTTTTGCTAGGGTTCCCATAATTCACCAATCAGAAACGAAGGAGACTCATAAGTCATACGCACTTTTTGATGTTGACACTGTCATTGTTGTTGAACAACTATCATTATTGTAGCCAACAGCCACAATACACTCACGCTCCCATCGCCACTAGTTTAACTGTTGTCAACATCACAACACTTGCTCTTTGTTTCAGTTGCTCTGTTCTGCTCACTCTCTGCTGTGCTCACTCTCTGCTCCTCCAAGTCTCCATGCAAAAATACATTTTTTAGATAATAATAATAATGTAGATCCCATATAAATATATGTATGCCCCAAATTTTTTTTTTTGAAATATAAATAATACAAAAATATTTTTTTTTCAAATTTTGGCACCACTAATATTCCTTTTCAACATCCACCACTGACCGTAGATGATGTGGCGACAGAGGAGGTCAAAGGTACTAATAATGGTTTGCATTTCTAAGGGCACATTGAATGTGCCAAAAAAACATCTTGCAATGAAGGTAGGTAAGGTTTGAATAATTAAGTAGGTACCTTCAATTAGAGAGTTTGTATAGCACAGTTAGGCAAAGGTGAGTAATAAATACACTATTGTGAGAAGAAAGAGAAAGGAGGTTCATTTTTGTAGATTGAGCATTACCTCTTGTGAAAGAAGAAATCCTTGGTGAAGGAGAAACCCCGGGAGGAAACAATGTTCTCCTATCTCTTGTTCTTTCATTTTTTTTTTCAATAAAGTCTTCCTTTCTTAATCTATTCAATGCCTAGTTCCCAACAAATTGGTCTGACCTACCTAATCCCAATTGGAGAGGAATGGATCAAGATGAAACCGAATTCACAACTTTGGAATCCTCAATAGAAAAACTAAAGAAGACAACCAATGGTCAAGTAGAATGCATTGCTAAAAACAAGAAGAGTGTAGAAGACATCAATGACATAAAAGGAGATACCCAAAAAATGGATGGAAAAACAAGCCATTAGCAATTGAAGTGGGTGAGAACAACGACAAGAATACAACAAAAGAAAAGGGGGACGGTGACCTTCTATGAATCAGAAGAAGCTCCACACACGTAGGTTAAGAAGGTGGAGTTACCTACCTTCAAAGGAAAGACCCAATGGGTTGCATCACAAGGGTGAAAATTCATTTAACCCAACAACTGAAGCAGTAAAGAAATTGATGTTCGCATTCATCAATATGGAAGAAAATGTAGTACATTGGTACCAATGTTGGCGCAAGGTTTCCAAGAATCCTTCTTGAGAGGAATTGACTGCAATGCTATTAAGGAGGTTTTGAGGTTGAATAAAGGATTTGATCTATAAGAGATTGGCAGCATTGAGTCAAAACACAAGTGTGAATATGTTCAGGAGTTTGAGTTGTGAAGTTGGATTATGTTCAAAGTCTACTGTCTATGATTGTATTAGAGTCTATCCTAACAAGGTTTAGCAGGTCATATGAATAATATGTAGAACACTATGCAAAAGCACTACATTGTTGTGAGAAAGAGGAAGGAGGTTCATTTTTGTAGATTGAGCATTAGCTCTTTGTTAAAGGAGAAATGCTTTGTGAAGGGGAAACCCTTGGAGAAAATTTAAATAAAAATCCTTCTTTTCTTCCTCTTATTAATCCTTGGTTCCTAACACAAACACATAACACGCATGTTTGTTGAAGTCATTTAGGTAACTTGGTTTCATGATATTCAGGACAAGATACCTAAGGCTTCTTTATTGTGCCACCAACAAAAACATTATCTATCAAGAGTCAAACTCGTAAGCCCTTAATGTGCTAATTGTAGATGGTATCAAAACTTTTATGGAGTTTCGCCCTTCTCTCGAGGAACAATTCCTCCTCAATGTTCACTTTTCCTGACCCAACGTAACTCCTACATAGGTACACCCTCATAAAGAAACCATAAAACTTCAAAGGATGCAAAACTGAAAAGGTGAGGTCCTATTGGTCACAAACTCACAATTAGGACTCTCAATGTTGGTCTTGCTGGTAGAACCAAAAAGGTTATTCTCTGAATTTTTGCCACTTTAAAACATATTTGGACATTGACTCCAACAGAGAAAAATGGGTCTCTTTATTCATCCTCTATGGCCAATTTGTGCATTCGGAACCATGACCATTTGCTGTTAGAACTTTCACTGCATCTTCATCATTGTGTTGATGGCAACACCATGCCCAACTAAATCAATGGCCTTGGACAAAAGTGACAACCATATCTTGTTTTGTCTTTGGAAGGGTTCACACCTTCACAAAGAAGAGTATAGTCAGTGAAACAGATTATTTCCTACAAATGTACTCACAAAGAAGAGTAAAATATTTGGACATTGACTCAAATGGTGCGAAATGGGTCTCTTTATTCATCCTCTGTGGCCAACTTGTGGATTTAGGTTGCTGACCATGACCATTTGCTGTTAGAACTTTTGCTGCAACTTCTTTATCATTGTGTTGATGGGAGCAACATGCTCAACTAAATTAATGGCCTTCGACAAATGCGACAACCATATCTGTTTTGTCTTTGGAAGGGTTTGCACCTTCACAAAGAAGAGTAAAGTCAGTGAAACAGATTACTTCCTACAAATGTACTCGCAAATTTAAGATCTTTCATTTTCACCCTTTTTTGAAGCTAAAATAGCCCTCTACTCTAAAATGAGGGCTCATTTATTCCCATTGTCTTTGGTATTTGGTAGTTTAAAGACTACCATGATCTTACACAGACTCTTAAATAGCACATTTTTCCACAGCACCACTTCCACAATTGTGCATCAAGAATTTCAACATCAAAGTCCAAAGTAAATGCAAAAATAATGTTTTATGGATCTCCTGGTTCCTACTTTGACTATAGGTTCCAGTGGTATTTGAAGCACTTACAGCACATGCAACCAAAACAGAGTTTGGTGCACGTTTGGAAACAAATTATGTTGGGTAAGTAATTGCATTTTTCTCAAAGCTCTCTTAGAAATCTGGCAATAGTAAGCAGTAATTTGCTAGCTGAGTCACACTTCGTTGTCTAACTTTACTTATTTATAAAATGCAAGCTTTCATTTGGCGAGATTCCTGTGAAGATGAATGCATAAGTTTGAAAAAGCAGTCACTCGTCTCAAAAAGCTCGATGAACATTCCGCGTTCAAGATGAAAATTTGTGTCACTCAAGCTATAGTTAAATGAACAGAGAAAAACAAAGAGTTGTTCCAATTTAAAAATCAAACAACACTATCTACTAAAATTTTATTAGTGCATGGATTGATTTTCAATGCTCAAAATCTAGGTCAATTGAAAAAGGAATAGCAAAATCCATTAAATCAATTGATATTATTTTATTGGAATTTAATCAACTGATATATATATATATAAATATATATATATAAGAGAATAAGAAAAAACCTTATAACTTAATATAATTTTTTTATGCAAAAAGAAAAAGAAGGCATTAAAGCGACAATGAAGAAAACGGTCTAATACGAAAGACGACAAAGAATCCACCAAGGGAACGGACAAAATATCAAAGTAACGTGCGGAACATTATTATTGCAACAACATTTACAATCCGACATATTAAATTGAAGCTGATCAGTTATCGATTTTTCCTACATATTATGGCAACAAGGAAGAAGATGCAATGAATTTGGAGAATAAAATCCTCCTTAACATGGAAGGTTAACAAATGCAACAGAGCTGCCCAACCCCAAAAGTGTTTACCATTGAAGTCAGTGTTATCATCAACTTTTCATATATCCAATCATTTTTTTACCAGGGTTTGAATGGTAGGACCATGTCGAATGGTGCAGCAGATTGTATGCCTATCACCGTAGGCAATTTGTGAAGGGAGGTCTGCTATAGCAGTACCAAAGGCTGCTGCTGCTGCAATGGAGCATGTTTACATGGTGGAATTTTGGCCTTCTGCCATCCACCACTGATAACAGTGTTTTTTTATAAATAAAGATTCAACGGTTGCGCATCAATTAAATGTAAAGAATCAACAAATTTATTCGAGCATAAATCCAAAAGATTAATCATTAATAACATGTCAAATATTGAATGTACACCCGAAAAGCTAGAGGGAACTAACCTGTACAACACCATTTCTCCCTTCAGCGCATAAAACACCACCGTTGCCTTCAACACGTGGTTGGTAGGCAGGAGAGTCATTATGCACTGGCTCTGCCCCTGGAACCATTCCTGATGCATCATCCCACTCTTCTTCAACGAAGGGTGCATATCGTTGTCCATTTGGAGGTCCTATGTTATTTTTGTGAAATACTCTACACAAAACATACGCATCCTTCTCCATCCAGAAGAGAAATGCACAAAAATTATTAACCATGTGTAACACAATAACAATGTCCATAGTGCATTACATAGCAAACTATTCTTTCGACATTTACTAAAGAACAAAGTCCAAAAGCCTGCATCCAAGTGTCATATATACAATTTTGGTTGGGAACCGCATAAATTAACTAAGCTAAGCTCCCTTATGTTACCAACAAGAAAACAAGTAGAACCCCCAGTTGCTGCATGGAAACAGCACAAATTCATACAGTTTGGGGGTCATCTCAGGCTTCAATATCTAAAATTGATTCTATAAGCTCACCTGAGGCTGAGAGGATCCAGTCCCAGCCCTCTCTAGCTCCTCATCAACAAGCCTGTACTCATGCATAACCCAATTAGTCCTCTTCCCATCAGGAGCTCGGCCACTGTGAAACACCAAAGTTTTCTTCAACCCCACAGTCCTTTGATCATGCTTCACTGGCCTATCATTCCCAGTGGCTTTCCAATACCCCTTGCTGGTAGCCCTGTTCATCCTCCCACCATTTCCATATTTCTTGTCCAATGCACTAAAAAAATACCACTCCTGGTCTCTGGTCTTCAACCTCGACTTATCTAAACAAACATTCAACACACCACCATTCACAGTAGTCAAAAATAAAAACATCAGACACCTGAGTACCCAGAAAATCCATTAGAGTGAAGCAGCTGAGACACCAAACAAAACACACACCCCACAAAAATAAAACAGTAAAAATTCCAAATTTAAGCAAAGAAAAGTGAGAAAGGTTAAATATTTCGGGAAAGGGAGTGACCTGCTAGGTCCCAGGGCTCGCTCCTGTATATGTCCACTTCCGATATAGCATCAAATCGGAAGCTTTTGCCAGAAACCTTGCGCTTCAGGTAATAGATAACAAGCTCCTCGTCAGTTGGGTGGAACCTGAAACCAGGAGCAAGGGAAGTAGGTGGTGCAGCTGGTGCTGCCACTGGATTCACTGTAGTGGTGGCAGTGGTTGGTGGGGCTGGAAGGAACACAGTTTCGCGACCCATGTTGGAGGTGAAGGAGCAAAAGGGGTGATAGGGAGGTGGATGGATACGGTGATTAGGGCTTCAGTGCTGAAGTTCCCTACGCCAAACGGAAAAGATGGGTCTTTGATTGAGGGTCAAGCAACAAAAGAAGGGTACCTTCAATGACAAGAAATTCTAACACTTCGTGGCTTCCAGGGATTTTAGATTTTCTAATTTCTTTTTTGTTTTATAATTTATCCGAAAATGAAAATTAAGGTTGTCTTTGTGCTGCGCTGTGTTATGTAACATTGCTGTTTCTTTTGAAACTCGACAACCTAAAAATAATCCAACCTTTTTTCTTTTGTTTGGATATTTTTTTTCTTTAGTTGGATTGAATTACTGCATATGAATAAAAATTAAATGTAGATATGGATTCAACGGGGCTTTTTGGGAAACCGTATGATTGGGTTTTCTTTTCTCTCTTTTACCAATTTACTGCTATCGATTTTGGAAGTGAATAAATGATACTGTTATTTACTTCTTTTTTATTTTCGGGAGGAAATAATTTGGGACCATCCTCGGGCACATTTCCCATCTATGGCCCATCCTTGTCATTGTTATCATCCTGTTTCAGGACCAAATGAGGATTGTGCTTCTCCTCACACCAATAATTTTCAGCCAAACCATCTCCATACTTCTTCAAATCTTAACTTATTATTCAAATCCTTTTTACTTTTTACATAGTTCTTCTGTGGTTTTATATTCACCCCTCCTCATCGTCAGTAAACTTTCATTTGTTATTTTCTTTCTAATCTTGTACCAACTTTTACTATTATATATTCTTATGTGTGTAAATTTAAACAGTTAATAATGTGCATTATATTTTATAATTATTTTTTACACATTTTTATCCTTTTTTTTATTTTTATTATTGGTTTTATAATAGGTAAGAAATGAGCCTCTGAAATTATTTTGATGAGAAATTACATTTGTTCTTTATAACATTTATAGGTAATATTTTACAACTGTTTTTATATGCATGTTTGTTCATAAATTTAATATATATATTCATTGAATTGTCTATGCAAAAATCTATTATTTAACATTATTTGGATTTATAAGAATGAAAAAAGTAAAGAAGAGGGAATAAATTTTGCAGAAAGAAAAAACTTATTTTCTGTCAAATAAAATGAAATGGTTTATAATTTTTTTTTACCTCTCACATTTAGTAATCTCTCCACCATTCTATAAATAATATTTTTTCTAGCTGATTAACTTAAACAGAATGGTCACACTTCCCTTGCAAATAAAATTAGTTATTCTACTTGACATGTATACCTTAAATACACACTTAAATTAATTAAAATGTAAGCATGCATTAAATTTAAGAATTAATGTTTAGTTTATTTCAAATAATTATATTCCAGCACAATAATTAATCCTTACAATATATATATATATCACAATACAATCTCCAATATTGTGCATTAATATATATATATATATATATATATATATATA
>Ga0209489_106693_pt1 | contig 18198 bp, 8 predicted proteins | sample SiratrowhiteBW_FD_187527 | JGI IMG/M metagenome (GOLD analysis project Ga0209489, IMG submission 187527) | Root nodule microbial communities of legume samples collected from California, USA - Siratro white BW (SPAdes) (version 2) | ecosystem: Host-associated > Plants > Roots > Nodule | place: USA...
ATCACCATTACCACAAATATTCACAGAGGAAAACAAAAACCATAGAAGAAAAAAAAAACACATACTTGGGTCGCGAACAGTGGCCTTAACGGTGTAACCGCGTTGGAGAAGAAACTTGACGAGCCAGGAAGCGATGTAACCGAAAGCGCCGGTGACACACACTACATGTCCAGCTCCGGTGCTCATTCTGGATTATCTTCTTCAGAGCTCCGATGCTCTGAAGTGAGAGGGAGAGGCAATGCGAGGACGAGGAAGAGGAAGACAATGCACTTGAGGAAGAGGAAGCGGACACTGTGAGAGGGCAACAGCAGCAGCGAAGGGAAGAGGAAAATAATTTAAAAGAATCCCTAAAAGAAGACATACAAACGCGGTTATTAGTGGCAACCGCGTTTGTATCCTCCTACAAAATAATTTAAAAATTATTTTGTAGATACAAACACGGTTCTTGAAACAACCGCGTTTGTATCTTCCTGCAGTTTTCAAAAATAAATTATTTGTGGTCTATTATCGCGGTTTTTGCCTGAACCGCGTTGGTATATTCTTACTTAATTTCAAAAATGTCACCGCGTTGTTTTTAAATGCGGTTTGTTTTTAACCGCGATGATATCCCGCCTTTAAATGTCATTTTTCTACTAGTGTGTTATCGTTACTTGAAATGAATTTTAGTTCCAGGATAATTGATTATGAGTAATGTTAATCCATTATTTTAGGGATTTATGACATTTTAATTGTTTCAGATCTAGGATAATCAGTTACTTATTATATTAATTGATTAATGTATGTTTAAATTTTTTGTTTTGTTTTTCTTTTTTCAAGCACATGCAGTGGTATAAACATTATCATATTGTTGTTTTTCATAATGCCCTAAGGGGAGAATTGATTTATGTATGTTCCCTTTTAAGAGATATTTTTTAGAGTCCTTATCTTGGATCTTGGTTGTTTTTTTTCCTTTGTATTTTATACAAGGGGCCATTGATATATTGCTTAGATAGCAAGAGTGAGTTTCTTGTTATTCTATTTTAGTTGTGTGCAGAGAAGACTAAATGAAAGTTGCACGTAGTGTGGACCAAGCATAAATTGTGGGTCATCATAGAAAAGGGAGAAGTTGTTGGACTTGAAGAATGATCAAACCTTTCATAAAGTATTTTGATGATGAACACTGAAGATGGAGATGCCGCAGATGTTTTAAAATGTCTTTGCTTTCATTTTAGTGATGTCAAGTCTTTCACACAAGGTATTTAAAAGGTTATAAGGTTAAGTCTTTCACACAATCATCTTACTGAGTTTAGAAATATAAAAATTAAAATGAAGGAAAATGGATTTTTGAAATGTAAAAATTATTTTGAAAAGGGCTTATGAAGTGCATAACTATTCCTGATAATTACATTTTAGTATAACTGGTTAAACTATTTTTGGTGATTTTCGGAATAGGATAGTTAATTATCTCTTTAATAATTGATTAAATTATAGAACCATTTTAAGTGTTTCATTACAAAAAATATCAGTTTTAGCATGGACAAAAACCCACGCAAATATACATAAATATACATTATTGAGTTGGCAAAGCGACGGTTAGACAATGAACGTTAAAATCTTGAAAGCAACATAAAATTAGTGTCGGTCACGAACTGGATGCAAATAGCGTGGATCAGGCCGACGCAAAATCTGTCGAATCTAGCGTAGGCCAAACCCAACGCAAAAACTATTGAATTTATTTATTTTTTAAAAAAAATTGTGTCGTTTTTTTTATTTTACACTATTTTATTTCTAATTTTATTATTTTTATTACCTACCATTAGTAATTTTATTAAAGTGTTAGACAAACTACACCAAGAGAGACTCGAATCCAGGACCTTTCAGCAATTACACAAAACCCACAACCATAGACCAGATAAGTTTTTCAGTCATATTACGATTATCATTATACTTATTAATAAAATTATCACTATTATTATTGTTACTATTAATATTATTATTATAATTATAATTATTATTAATAATAATAATAATATTATTTAATTACCTTATACTTGACACAATTATAATTAAAATTATTTTATAATTAATAAAATTATAATTAAAATTTAAATTGTTTAATAAATAATAAAATTATAATTAAACGTATTATGATGAAATAAAGATTGAAAATTAGACTTAATTTTTTATTTCATATCAATATTATTTTCCTATATTAATTATATTTTATTTTATTGTATTATTAATAAATTTGTGTGTTAAAATCAATTTAAATAATGACATTTAGATATTATACCAATATTATTATCCTAAATTTTTTATATACTTTTTTATATCTTATTATTAATATTCAAAGATAATATTTGTGTATGATTTAATATATTTAATTATAAATAATTTTAATTTTTATTCTTATGTATAATAAAAAATATAATACACAAATACAATTTAATATATATATATATACATAAAATAAATATAATTATTTATGAGTACTATTTTTTATCATAGTTTATATTTCAACTATCATATTTTATTATTTAATTATCATTCATTTATATTTTATTTTAATTAAATTTAAAAAATGATGATCAAATATTTTTTTATTAATTTTTTTAAATTACAATTTTACATCTATTGTATTTGTTTTAATTTTTTTCATTATTTTTATATTTTATTAATATAATAATAATATTTTTATTTTATATTATATTTTTAAACCTATTTTTTAAATTTAATTTAATTTTAGTAATATTTTTTTAACTACTTTGAAATTTAAAAAAAATTATTTAAGTTAGTGTAGGCTTAGCTGACAGGAAGTTTAGCGTGGGCTAAGCCGTCGCATCATTATTTTTTTTTTCACAGATCAGACCGACGTAAAACTTAATGTGGACCAAGTTGTCGCAATAATCTTTTTTTATTTTTTTGCATAGGCTAGGCCGACACAATTTTTTTTTCAAAAAAAATTATGAAGCATTTTGCGTGGATCTGGTCGACGCTATGTATTTTATTTTAAAAACCAACGCTTTGACTGATGCTATTTGAGTCAATCTTTTGGCCGACGTAAATATATTGACGCTAGTTTAACGTTTTCTTATAATGTTTTAGAATTCTCAGAATAATAATCTAATACAATATTTCATAATCGATTAAATATGTTTTATGCATTAAATGAACAATTGATTTAATCAATTAACACTTATTGTAATTTTAAAATCTGCAAATAGAGTACACGCTTTAACTTTATAGAGATCACATTTACGATTAATAGCAATATAATCTTAGTTTTTCAAAAATTGTGTTGTTGAAGCTTGTATAAGCTTCTACGATGCATAAATTTTTGGTAAACTCTTTGTTATTGTTTAAATGGAGTTTTATAGTACTGTTTTGTATTTGTGTTTTTTTGCTAGAGTGTTTTTAGTGTTTATTTTGCTGTTGTAGCAAGAATTGATAAGTCATATATCTTTTTGGTGATATCCTTTTGGTGATAAAGAGATGACAAGGCTGATATCCTCTTGAGGTGGGTCAAAGGTTCATAGGCATATATCTTTTTTGTGATCAAGAGTTGATAGGGACCGATATCCTCTTGAAGTTTAAATCTTCTTTAATTGTGTAGTTATCTATCTTGTATCGTTCTTATAACTATCTTGTATCGATCTTCATTGAAAACTTTAATTGGATTCTAGTTTTCTAATTGAAATTGTTTTGCAAAGAACTTAAAGAAAGGGAACCTTCTGATAAAAGATTTTAAAACCAATTCATCCCCTTCTTGGTGTACCTTTGTCATCCATTCTTTACAACATGTTGATGTTTAAGTAATTAAAATTGTTCCAAAGCAAGTAAGACTCTTTCTTAGATTTGGCCAAGTTCACAAATGTTTTAAATAAGTTTTGGCCAAGTTCAAGAGGGCGGGTAAATTGAACTCCTTTAAAAATTTTCGCAAAAGTACTTTTTAATGTGAGGAATGAAAAAACTTTAAAGAAACTATTCAAGATGATATGAAAAGCAATCAGCAAAGATTCAAAACAAATTCTAGAATAATAACAATCACAAAGAATCAGTAAACTGAAGACAAATTTTAGTTCTGGAAAACCAGCAAACTGTTAAGCAAGTTCTGGAAAGAGAATTATTAAAAACACTTCAAGAAATTAAAGAAATATATCAGATAAGTGTTAGAAAAGAGTTTTGAATATACAGAATCAAATATCGAACAAAACAAATTCTGTTTAAGATTTGAAAATTGAAATTGTTACCGTGTTTGAATGTGCCTTACCAGCGTGATTCTCCCTACAACCGCGCTGGTATGTGCCAGTTTTTGATATTTCTACACACTATGAGCCATTTTTTAACGCGGTTTCTGAAGAATCGCGGTGGTATGTTATACTTTCCATCGCGGTTGTACAACCGCATTGGTATCTTCAGTACTTTTTATCGCAGTTACATCCATCGCGGTTGCGCAACCGTGCTTGTAAGCCTTATACAACCGCGATTAAATATCTTTTTTCTACTAGTGTATATAACTCCATTTTTTGCCTTTATTCCTCAATACTCATGTTCTTTTGTTGTAATATATGGATTTTATCCATTAATTCTCGATGATAATAAGAAGGAATATGCCTACGTCTAAGAGCACTCTTTAGATCATTCCAATAAACTATGAGAGGCTTCTGGTGCAAATGTCTATCTCTTACAAGTGCAGTCCAACAATGCATAGTATGACTTTAGAAATTAAGGGTGGCCAAAGGCACTTTTCTCTCTTCACTCACTTGATAGCACTCAAAAATTTGTTCATCTTTCATTTCCTAATCTAGAAAAATATCTACATCATCTTTACCATAGAAATGAGGAAGATATACCCTTGTTTCTTTTGCCTTTTTATCTTGTGTATGCCTGGCTAAGAGGTCGGGTTGATAATAATATGCTACTGTTAGGCTATTTTTTTTCTTGCATCTCCTCGCCATAATTAGTCCCCTTAAAAGAACTTGATTTACTTATTTTTTTTTTTATTTTTACATCATTCTATCTCAAGGTCTTTAACTCTTCTTCCACAATGACAAATTGAACATTGGTGTTAATTTTCAAAGATCTAATTTCATCCAAATTTTTTCTCAAACAGATTTGTTTTCATTGGATTCATTGTCACTGTGATGAATTGAGAGCGTAGAGACATCTTTAAGTCTTGTATAATAGGTTTTCAAATTCACAAATAACAACTTTAGCACCCTTGGGGAGATTTCCAAGAAAATGAGGTGCGTCACTAAGGCAACTTAAGTACCAAGACTTTCATAGTTAGAACCTGACCCCAATGCATACAAGTATTTTCTGCAATGAAAATTCTAAAACACAAATGAAGGTACCTCTCAGTACAAACTTACAAAATTAATCCACCAAAGTTTTAGAACTAAACATGTGGAACAAGAATTAAAAGCAATTAAAAGAAGTAAATAAAAAAGGTTCAAAGTAAGCTAGGCCTGCCTAATGGTGAGGCTCATTGGTACCATGGACCTTTGAGACATACTCACCATCTACACGAAATATTAATCCAATAACAGAATTGTGCTTACAACTTACAACTCAAAAGAATACAAATAATTTTGCTTGCAAAAAAATTAAAATCCTATACTATGTTTTCTATGTGCTTGTAAAAATGATTCATTAGTATTTTTCTCAACTTTAAAAGTGTTTAGACTCTCGCTTCAGCTCCAATTGAGAAGCTTCTTCGTTTGTGGACTTCTCTTGAGATGTTGAACTTTAAGGAAAATCCAATTGCAGTTAGTTTCCACTCATATCATAATTACTCTTTTCCAATGTCCATTCCGCTCAAGAGGTCAAGAAATCAAAACAATAACAACTCAAATAGTCACTAGAAAATCAAAAGAAATAAAAACCCAAGAGCTCATTAGTCAGTGTTTTCTCTTTTTTTCAACACTGACATTCTGGCTTTTTATATTTATCATTTTTTTCTGTATTCTGAATTTGAATTCGCCTTTTTAACATGTTATTGTACACATATTGCAGTAACAAGTAATTTTGTGATGTCTATATTGTATAACTCTTCAAAATACCCCATATCATGACATATTCTATTCAAACAACAAACATATGGAAAATAATGTCTCATTGATAGGTTTTCCACTTTGGCAAGCAATTTCAAGAACTCGTCAACTCCATTTTTAGACTGTTGACTAATACGATGTGCATTCATCGAACTTCGGTGTATAACTACATAGGTTACAAACTCCATCATCATCAACCATGAAATGTGATTCTCACTTTTGTAATTGAAGGTGAGAAAGTACCCATTCAAGAAAATATTTTTCATAATTCACTAACATGTACAAATCTTGAATCTAATAAAATTTTGGCAACATGCCACATTGGTCTCCAAAGTACATGAGATGAAAGTGGTAAGCAAGCACCATAGTTAAATATAGACTCTGAGAACAACATAAATTTATTTGAAGCAAAATTTCACCAAATTTAAGCTTACACATATAATGCGTAAGTGTTAACTAATTATGAAAAATAATTTTTCCAAACTGTCCCATCAGACATTTCAAGATTTAATACATATGAATCATTTAAATCTGAAATGGGAACTAAGGTTTGCTCAATGTCTGCATCAGTACAATATTTAATTTAAGTAAAATTACCATAACAAAACAAAATACATTAACTAAACATATGATAATACACCTTACTCCTAGTCAATCTAAGCTAAATTTTACCCTAAAATGTTTCCTAACATTATATACATTTCCTATAATTTAATCCCTTAAAATTTAAACAAATTAATGACTAAATAATTTAGTCACTCCTAGGACTAAGATAAATTATTAGTCCCAATAATTCTTACGATTCTTAAAGTGCAAATTTTAATCTTAAAATCTTATAATATTTAGTGCTACACAAAAATTAACTTCATTATTTCAAATTTCAATAACTAAATAACACATTTGAAATTAAAATAAATTAAATATCAAACAAATTCAAAGGAAATATTCATGCATAATCATGATTAAGATCTCAAATAAATAACCACGACTTCAATCTCAGTAATAAAATGAAGATATAAACTATTTACCTCAATGATATATTTTAGACCCACAAATACTCCAATGTAATTGAAGAGAAACGTTTCCACTGTCGCAACTGGTGTCACAACGGGACGAATTTTTTTTTTAAATAATAGAAATAGGAGTCTTCACTATAATTTATTATGAAAAAATCAAAGAAAAAAAACGATTTGTGAAACTAGAATAGGATTCGGTAGTCTGTTATGTGTAGGAAATGTGTTAGTAGCCTAAACGAAAGAAACATAAATTTTTTTATTTTTTATTTATTGTAAAAACCTAATGGACCCAAACTATCTTTTATATTTTCTGAAGGTAAAAAGCAATAAAATCTTAAACTAATCATTTTTATTAAAAAGAGAGTATTTTTTAGTTTTTGTAATATTTTAAATAAAAGATTAATAACTTTCCCTTTTTTATATTTTGTTAAGTTATTTGAACACATATTTGTTTTTAATTTTTTTATAAATAATTTTATCTACTTGGACGAAATTTGATAAACAACCACCACATAGAAAAAATAGGGATGGAATAAGAACACCAAAATAGTCACCAAATAACCTAGCCGTGTTGCTGCCGAAGAGATGATGAAAAGATGCCAAAAATGTTAGGAAGAATAAACACTTGTCCTACTAAAAATAGTTTTACATTAGATGACTTGAGGTCTAAAGTAGACAAGTTAGTAATATTTATAAAAGTGTCACCATGAATCTTCTATGTCGTATTTCTGGCAATCCAATATCAAAATAATGACGTAATTAGCCAAATTTTTCACTAATTCAGTTTGGATGCATGAAGTTGATTTTCCAATATTGTTCTAGTGAAGATTTTTCACTTAAGAAAAAGTATAATAGAAAATTAACATTTGCTCTCATCTTCATTCTTATCTTTATTTTCACTTAAAGTGAGAAATTTTAGTTCAAATAAAAATAATTAAAAAATTAGTCTTGTTATGACTTTATTTTCACTCAAACAACAAAGTTTTGCTCTAAAGCATAAATTCAACGTTGTTCTCAGCTAGATTTTGGTCTAGTGAAGAATTTTTTTGTTTATGTTAAAAAAATTTCTTTTTGTCTTTTTATTTAATTAAATTTGAATATTAAATATGAATATAAATAAAATATTAATTTATTTATTTAATTTAGTTGTATTTTTTTAAGTAAATTATATTGTATGAAAATACTTATTGAACATTATAGCAATTATATAAATATGAGATTATGAATAGAAGATGATATGTGAGTCACTTTTAGTTGTATATTAAATACAGAAAATTTATGTTATAATAAAAATATTCTTATTTTATTAGTTTCAGTTTTTATATTAAAGTATTCATTGAAAAGTTTTTATTAATAGTTTAAGTCATAGATACTAAAATATCAGTGAAAAGTTAAAAAAAAAATATTATACCAAAGAATTTTTTATACGCTATAATATGTAGATGTATAATTTTATACTTGATGACTTGTATAACGAGTGTAAATATACAATTTAAAAGAGGTTAATTCAATACTTCCTTATGTTTATTTATTTTAAAAGTAGTTTACTTATTTTAAAACGACGTGTTGGTTCCCTAGGTTAACTTTAATAGATTTTAGAATGATAATTAAATTTCCTTTGTACTCCCGTCATTGAAGACATTGAGGGTATTAGAAAAAGGTTCTAAATAATACAAGTGTCTCCACACGCCATTTCGTCTAAATAAATAAATTAAAATTAAGAAAATAAAAAATATATTTATAATTAATTGAATAATCAAAATAAAAAATAAAAAGAAAAGAATAAATAAAAAAATATATACACTTGATTAGTTTAAGTTTTTATTAAAAAATAATAAATAAAAAAACAAATAAAAAGAGTTTTGAATTTATTCATTTTTTTTACAAAACATAAAAAATAATAACAGTTAACAAAAACAGAAAAACAAAGTAAATAAAAAAAATAATAAAAAAAATGAAAAATCAAATAAATAAATAAATAAAATAACATAAAAATAAAACAGAATAATAAATAAAAGGAAAATTCATAAAAAGAAATTGAAACAGCTTCTTTTAATTTATCTTTAAAATAAAAAAAAAAAGAGAATCAGTTAATCTGCTCTAAACCACTCATGTTCTCATTTGACAATAACAAAAAAAAGTATAAAAAATAAAATATGATCGTTCTCAAACAGTTTCACCTCACCTTCATCTACACTTCATCTTTAATAATAAAAAAAGAAAAAAAAGAAAGGATCAATCTTTCAAAAATGTTCTGAACTACTTTCAGAATAAAAATAAATTAAATAATAAAAAAAGAGATTCACTTAACTGGTAACTACTCTTACGTTAGAAAATAACGACTGATCACTTTGAGAGGAAGGAAGAAAAAGAGGAAAAAAGAGAGAGAAAGTAGAGAAGAAGAGAAGATTGATTCTCCTATCTTACTATCCACACTCAATTTAAAACTGAGAAACAAGGAACTTTTGGAAAGAAGACTATCATTTTTGAAAAACACTCACAGGTATGATTTGTAAGGTTTAGATTTTCATATAGATCTTGAAGTTTGAAATTTGTAAATCCCATATTCTTATCTCCCTGTGATGTTTCTTTTATTTCTTCATCATTTCATTTTCATATAAAGAAAAAAAATAAAAAAAGGAGGTCATTTTGTTCTTTATGGCATTTTTTTTTTCTTATTTCTTAAATAATAAAAAAAATTCATATCTTTCATCTTCCATACATTCTTTTCTGTATTTTGTCCATGTATTTTGTGTTCCCAAAACCACTCCAAAACAGTCCCAAAACAACCTCCGCCGTCACTCGTCGTTCCTTCCGCGTCGCCGCCGCATCGCTCCGCACCGCCTGCAGCCGCCGCCACCGCACCGCCTGTCGTTGCCGCCGCCGCTCCTCTTCGCCGTCGTCGCTGCCGCTTTGGGTTGGTAGACCTAACATGGGTTTGGAGTAAGGTAATGGTGGCTTAGGGTTGAGGTGATGATAGCCTAGGGTTGTGGAGTTGGGGCCTTCGCACCTCCCATATTACTATAACACCTCTTATCTCAACAAAAAAATCATTCTGGATTTTTTGAGTGAGCCCAATATTTAAAAAAAGATTATTTGTGCACCTCCATAGTTTCAGCTTATATTTTGCATGTTTTTTTTTCCTTTTAGTTTTTAATAAAATAAAATTTTAATATAAAAAACTTTGGAAATAAAATAAAATTTTGGAATTATTATATATTTTTTTAATAATGTTAGATATCAAATGATCGCACGCATCATACGATATTTAATATTATTATTTTAAAGTTTTTTAAATATCAAATGGTCACACGCGTCATACACTATTTAATATAAAACTTTAGAAATAAAATTTTGAGATATTATAATTTCTAATAATGTTGAATATCAAATGACCACACACATCATACAATATTTAATATTATTATTTTAAATGCTTTTTAAATATCAAATGGCCACATACGTCACACGATATTTAATATAAAACTTTGAAAATAAAATTTTAAAATATTATATTTTCTAATAACGTTAAATATCAAATAACCACACACGTCATATCATATTTAATATTATTATTTTAAATATTTTTTAAATATCAAATGGCCATATGTATTATACGATATTTAATATAAAACTTTGAAAATAAAATTTTGAGATATTATATTTTTTAACAATGTTAGATATCAAATGGCCACACACGTCATACGATATTTAATATATGATATTTATATTATTATTCTAAAGTTTTTAAATTATTTAATATTATTATTTTAAAGTTTTTAAATATCAAATGATAGTATGATATTTAATATAAATTTTAGAAAGTAAAATTTCGAAATATTATTTTTTATTTAATAATAAAAGTACTAGATATTAAATGGTCATATGGTTTGTCAAAGATATTTAATATTATTATTTCAAATGTTTCTTAAATATCAAATGCTCACACTAAATGGTCATATGATATTTAATATTATTATTTCAAATGTTTCTTAAATATCAAATACCCACATATCACGCTTAATATGAAACTTTAAAAATAAATCATTTTAATATCAAATATAATAAATTAATTACAAAAATATCATAAATAAAATATTAACCTGATAAACAATCTTAAAATATTAATCTGATAAACAATCTTATCCAAAAAACTACAATCTTATCCAAAAAATTATAATCCATTTTCTACTTTTAATATTCTCCACTCTTAATGGAAAGATGTAGAAAGATATTCTCCACTCTTAATGGAAAGATGTAGAAACAAGATCAAATAAAGAACGTAACCCATTTTCCACTCTTTTAATATTCTCCACTCTTAATGAAAAAAAAAATGTAGAAACAAGGTCAAATAAAAAATTACGTAAAGAAAAGAAAAGATGTAGAAACAAGATCAAATAAAGAATTAGGTAACCCATTTTTCACTCTTAACACTCTTATTGAAAAGATATAGGAATTTTTCACTCTTAACACTCTTATTGAAAAGATATAGGAACAAGGTTAGCCGATCCTTTTTCAAAATAAAAGATATATTTTTTATTTTATTTGTATTTTTATTTTTTTTCTTTAGAAAAATAAAGATGTTACAAAATCACATGTTTAATTAAAATTTAGGTGATGGTAACTCCTTTTTCTAAATTTTTAAATTATTTTAATTTTTCTTTATTTTTAAATTATTTTAATTTTTTCTTGTCGTCCCGAAGAGTTTTTTCTTGGCGTTCTCGTCGTGACGTGACCCGGTTGCGACGAAGTGTGACCCCTGTTACGATAAAGTGAAAGAAAAAATGACGACAAAGTGAAAGAAAAAATGAAGCTGCAGTTATTGTGCAACACATACTAAATACTATATTGCATTAACTTTCTATACACAGTAATTTTATTTTTTATTTTTCAAACGCATTGAAGATTGATATAGTGAAAAGGAAACTAAACGTGTTGAGCTAATTTATTTATTTTCGTGTTGAGCTAATTTATTTATTTTTTATATAGATGTTGTGTCATTACATGTGAACATTTTTTTTTATGAATTTTGATAGCAGCAAATTAAGATCGCAGCATAGGATAAAAAGTAGCAGTAAAAACTGCTTCTCCTACTACATGCCCAGCCATTGCATCAAAGAGCTTCATCTTCGTCACCTGCAAAATGTTTTGAACAAATCCCTTCATAATATATATATATATATATATATATATATATATATATATATATATATATATATATATATATATATCTTAAAATAGTAACTTTTCAAATATATACTATGGAGTCTATTTGAGGAAAGTTTTCTATAGAAAATTTAGAAAAGTAATAGCTTAAGATTAACAATATTATTTTGTATGCTAATCAAAAGTGAAAAATAATCCAAAAGATTTCATCAGAGTTTAATTAAATCAAAACAATGTGGACCCATAGAAACTTACTTTCTCCCAAAAGGACGAAGAAATGTGTGAACATCACACATAAATTATGATTTCTTTTAAAAGGATTATAAGTGTATAAAAGTTTTAATGCCTTTTTACGTGTAGAGAACTTCCGTTAATTATGTTTTTCTCAATCATGTTTTAAGTTCTTTTGTGCGTATGAAAAAAAAAGGCCAATATTAAGTCGATCTTTTAATTATTTAAATCTTATTTTTATATAAATAAAATAAAATATTATTAAAAGTAAAAAGTAAAGTACAGAATATTATAATAAAATATTTTCTTTTCCCGTATTTTACTTGTTTATCTTCTTTTTTTCTTTTACATTTTTTCTCCTCGTTGGTTTTTCCTCTAACCAAAAAAGGGGATAAATAATAAAATTACACTTCAATTTTATACCTGATCGTCAAAGTGCATGTGATCATCGAGGGCATAGAGTCTGAACTCAAACCTATCCTCATAGTTAGGCGCTTTGGGACCACGCCAAACACGTACCTTCCAATCGTTAACCCCTTCTTCAATCTTCTCATACTCTCCACCCAGTTCCTCCTCCTTGCCAGAGAACCCTTCAGGAAGTCCTTTCAGGCTCACCGGAATGTTCACCACTACCCAGTGGGCGGGAGCCACCGGGCGACCCGTCGGATCCACCGCATCGATGTCCTGCACCACAAGGGCCATGCTCTTGGTTTTGGGAGGCACGTTGTGCCACTCCAGTGGGGGAGAAATATCCCACTTTGAGCCAAGACCTTCTTGGGTGCAGTATCTGGGGAGTTTTCCCTTTCCTTCCTTGTCGATTGCTGGTGAAACCAACCTGAATTCGGTGCTGGCCATGGATTAAAGTCAAAGTCTCTTGCTAGGGTTTTGGTGTGTGAAGTGTTTTCTTTTGTAGTGTTGAAAATTGTTGTCTCTGTTGTTAAGTATGTGGAAGGCATGGTGAAGTGTGATTGCGGTGGAACACGTGTCATGCTATGAAGAACCCGAAGAGTATGGATTTGACACGTTTGACACCGTGAAGCGGTTTGGCTTGATCTATGTTGTTGTTTGAGATAAAATTAAAGGCTATTTATAATAATATTTGAATTTATATTAATATTTGAGACGAGTAGAGAAAAATTCAAAATGGAATCATAATTTTCATAAGTATTTATCATATGAAAAAGTTTAAATTTTAATAAAAAAGATATTAAATTATGAAAAGCAACATATTATGAAAAAACAGTTTGATTATTTCCACCGCAGTCCAGGTTGAGTCCTCCGATATTATATGTAATAAAATTATTTTTTAAATTTATTATTATTTTATAGGGAATTTTTTATTTTTTGTCTATTTAAGTGATTAGTGTAAAGGAGAAGCTTACATCTTTATTTTTTAAGACACAAATTAAAATTGTTTTCATTTCAGTAACCGTCTTCTTTATATAAGTTTATGTCAATCCTAATCCAATTGTATCTCTATCTTATATAACCTTTGTTTTTATTTTATTTAAAGTTATTTAATCTATAACTGACAAGTACTATCAATTATTTATATATTTATGAAAATATATTTAGCATCTAATGTTACAGGAATGATAAAAAAGAGATTTATAATGACTTCTTCTTCCAAGTTATATAAAGTTATTATCGTTTGAAGAAGAAGCCGAGAGAAGTGATTAATTGTAAAGTATCAAAATATTATTAAAATCTTTTTATAACCTTAAAAAGCTTTGGAGAAGAATATTATTATGTTTACGTACAATATTAGAAGAAAGTCTATATATTTGTAATTTTTGTAATCACATTTTATACAAACTCTATTTGTTTATTTAACAGTGGTTAAATTTCAAAAACTACTCATTGTCTTAGTCTGAAAAGATTGTTGTCAAAACAATACTTTATATTAGTAAGAAGTAGTCCTGTTCAATCAATACTCAGTCGTTAGACACTAGTGGTTGAGATTTAAATAATATTCACTTTTTTAGTCAATAATGACTATATTCCAAACAATACTCAAAATTTTTAGCTAAAAATGGTTGAGTATTCAAAAGTATATACATTCCATATAATACTTGATTTGTAACTTTTGCAGTAGTAGTTTGCAGAGTAAAACTTAATCATTTGATTGAGAGTTTGATGTAGTCAGCACTATTAGAGAAACTACTATAAAAATCAAAGTATAATTCCTTTCCTTATTATTTGTTCATTGCATATTATTTTACTACTTTAACAAAAGAAAGAGACATTTACAAACCAATCTGAGATAGATAGTTTGTCAACCTAAAACCACCGTTTTAGTATTGGATATCAAAAGATACATTTCAAAAATTTCAAAAAATTTTAAAACACAATTCAATCCTTTTCGGATCTCATAGTTAGTGTCGCAACCGGGACAGCGATCATAAATATATAATTTTTATTTTCAAAACAGAGTTTAATAAAACAGGAGAGTCGCCACCATAATTTATTAAAGGAAAAACTATGGAAAAACCAAAAAAAACTCGGATAAGGCAAGTTCACGAAACCGGATTTAGAATCCGGGAGTCGGTTACGTGTGGGGAAGGTATTAGCACCCCCACAACGCCCGCCCTAAGGCGGTACCTTTAATTAAATAAGTAAAATAAAGAGTGTGGTTTTTTTCAAAATATTTATTTTTCCCAAAAAGAATGCAATGCAAATGATAACAAAGAGAATATATTATTTTTTAAAGGGGAGCCCGACAAGGATTTGACCTCGCTCCTACGTATCTCTATCAAGGATAGAGAATCAGGGTTACGTAGTTCTTTACTTGAGTACTTGTAAGAGATAATTTCGGAATTTTGAAAAATGTAGGGGTAAATCCTGATTAAGGGAGGTGCGAAAAGTAGTTCAACTAGTCAAAAGGGTATTTTTGGAATTGTGAAGAGTTTGGGGTGTAGGCGCAAAAGATGGGGTGTAGAAAGCAACTCCTGACTAGAAACCCTCTTATGTTGAGGGCAGTTTGGTAATTGAGTTGCAGCACAGGTGCATACTCAAAATGTAGGGTGTAAAGAACAGCCCCACTAGTTAGAATGCCACTTAGTAAGGGGTATTTTGGGTATTGGAAAAACGTGGGTGCAGACACACAAATGGGGGTGCGGGGAGCACCTCCACTAACTGAAACCCATATAGGGTTTGGAGGCACGTGCACCGTGGCAAGAGAAGCGTGATTTCGAAGCTAGATGGGCCCAAATTGGTGGCATTGATTGATGGCAGGGAGAAGGAAGGTGGCAACGTCATCCACCAAGGCCGACGACGACGGTATTCACAGCGAAGGCCTGGCGGTTCTCGTAGGAGGGGCTGAACTTGACGGCAGCAAGTCACGTTTTCACTTGGTTTGGCTAGATCTGGAGATGGTGGCCTGCGGTGGCTGTTCGCTGTGGTTTGAGTGGTGGAAGCGTGGCTGGTGTAGGTGACTGGTTCGTTCGGCGCGGGTTGGTGAACCTCGTGGGGATGGCAGCCATGGCAGTTTCGATGGCGGCCACGGCTAACAACTTGCTTGGGGCGTTGTGGGCTTCATGGTGGAGGCATGGTGACGCAAGGTAATGACTTTTGAGCGGGTGCATGTTGAAGGCTAAGGGGTGGTACAGGAACATGGCGGTTTCGGTGGAGGAGGCAAGGGTATACAAAGGTAAAGAGGGAGGTTGCCTCGTCGTCTTGGTAAAGGATCACAATGGCGAAAGCGTGAAGGAGGTTGGGGCGTACGTTTGGCAGTGGTTGTTTGGAGGCGTGAGTGGGACAATGATAGGTGGTGATGAGTGGTGTTTATGGTGGTTGAAGGTTTGATGGTTGGAGTGGGGGCGGAGGTGTTTGGCGCAAGTTGGTGGCGCATAATTTGTCTAGGAAATAAAAGGGAATGGGACCCACATTGGAATGACACTTAAATATGAATATTGGTTAGGAATTAGGGGTAGTGGGACCCACATTTCCATGCAAGATTGCCATTGTACGTGAGTATAAATGGGCTTTTAAAAAAAACTTAAAAGCTAGTGGGACCCACACGCATGCAAAGTTCCATGAATGTGAATGTGTAGCGAAGGGAAATGCATGGTAGTAGTGCGAATGACATTATGGTTGGAACATTGTGGCATTAAGGTTTAGTGTTAGTGGGGCTGTTTTAGGTAGGCTTTAAGGGCTGTTTTAGGTAGGTTTTAAGGGCTGTTTTGGGATGTTTTTAGGTGCTGTTTTACGTAGGTTTTAAGGGCTGTTTTGGGATGTTTTTACGGGCTGTTCTATGTGGTTTTTAAGGGCTGTTTGGTACAATTTTGGAGGTAAAATAGTGTTGTTTTGGGTGTCGTTTTAGAGGTAAAGTAGTGCTGTTTTGTGGTCAATAATGGCGGTGGTAGGCGTGGATGGCTCATGAGAGAAGAGCAGGTTGGTGATATTTAGCGGTGTAATTTGGAGTGAGGGCGCATGACATGGTGGTAGCGCCGTTGGGGAGTGAAAAAGATACTGTTTTGACAAGGCGTTTGGCACTGTGGAGGTATAGTTTGGAGGCAATGGTGGACTCGGTGGTGGAGCGGTGGCTTGGCTATGGTTATTCGACAGGGAGAAGAATGGGCTTCTATGATGGCACAGGTGTTGTGCTTGCATGTGGCGTGATGGATGATGGATAGTGGTAGTGAGGATTTGTAATTTTTCTTTTACGCTTGGTATATGGAAGCGGGGCTATTTTTGTGGTGACTTTGGTGCAGGTGTAGTTTGGGAGGTTCAGTAATGTAAGGACTTGTTGTGGGATACTGCACGTATGGCGGTATTTTGGAGATGGGAGCAAGGAGCAGATGCTATGCATATAGTATTTTTTTTGTGAAGTGGGTGCAGTAAAACTTTGAAATGCATCCTACCAAGAGTAAAAAGCAAATTTTGTAAAAGAAAACATATCTTCGTGCTTTTTTCTTCTCAGTCAATAGTGATTCTACCTTTCTCACGTGTCTTGGCTCTCCTTGCTCTTCTCAATGTTCTCTTTCTTCTCTCTTTTTTTTCCTCTCAAAAATGATCCCCCCTTTTCTACATTCGTTTCCCCTCTTTAATAATCATCCCCCCAACCAATATATTTCTGTTTTTATTTATATTTTTTAATTGATATTCCCCTTTTTAAAAAAAACTAGTAATTCAGTTTTAGAGAGGTTAAGAGAGGTTACTCTTTGACTCATTCACATTTGTTATTTTTTTAAAATTTTTAATATTAATATCAAAATGAATCTAGTCAGTAATAAGACTTAAAACACTTTTCAATGGTAAAAATCTATTTTTTGTTATTAATTTTATTTTTTAGTTAAGTGGAGAACATGGGTTGTTATCTGAGCAGTTTAAAAAAATATTATTTAAAAATATTTATTTATTATTTTTTTTTAAAAACAGTACGTGGAGTTAAAGAGTGAGAACATGGGAGTCTACTGCCATTGACTCATTCTTTTTATTATTTTTTATTATTTATTTATTATCTTGAACGTGCAAAATCAAGTAAGCAGTTTTAAAGCAGTTTCCTTTTCTTGTTTTTTTATTTATTTTATTATTTACTTTTCTAATATATATTTATTTTTATTTTGTTTTTATTATTTAATCATTAATTATTTAATATTTATTTATTTGTTATTTATTATTTTCGTTTTTTAATTATTAATATTTTTTAATCTGTTTTCCTAATCATTAATTAATATTTTTTCTTTTTATTATTTAATCATTAATTAATTAATATTTATTTATTTTTATTTTCGTTTTTATTTATTATTATT
>Ga0209489_106696_pt1 | contig 18197 bp, 6 predicted proteins | sample SiratrowhiteBW_FD_187527 | JGI IMG/M metagenome (GOLD analysis project Ga0209489, IMG submission 187527) | Root nodule microbial communities of legume samples collected from California, USA - Siratro white BW (SPAdes) (version 2) | ecosystem: Host-associated > Plants > Roots > Nodule | place: USA...
GGTATAAAACAATGGAAAAAAAAAAAAAAAGAGAGAGAGAAAGAGAAGCTTTTGTTCTGTTTTTTTTTTTTTCTTTTTTTCTGATTTACTTTTCACAAACGTCCTTACAATCAGGAGTAGTCGTATTGTAAACTGAGATGGGACCATAAACGAAGAGTAACAAGCATAAACAAAAAGGAAAATAAAATCCAAGTGAGACGAATGTAATTCAACTGTGTAAAAAAAAAAAAAATACACACACAAAAAATAAATCACAATGTCTGTGTTCTACACAGAAAACCTTAACCTTGGCTTGCGTGTCATTCTCCATGACCATACAATAATTGTTAGAAATGTTTAAATTCAAAGCATGGATGGCCTGGATAAATTTTGAGTGTTGGATGATATAGTCTCATTTTTGTAAATAATTCTCTTACCAAAACTATTTTTATCACATACTAAAACTCTTTCCGGAACAATATTTTTCTTCTATTTAAATTATTTTTAAATGTATTTTCGTAACTTTTTAAAATGCATGATATTATATATCATGTTTTTCTTTTCGTATTGGAACCATATAATTACATCCAATTTATACCTTTTAAAAATAAATAATAAATATTTTTATTAAAATAATTTATAGTTGTGTATTAATTCTGTAAAATTGTTTCTTTTCGACCTTGCCATTAATATAGTTAATTTTTGTTGGTGATGTTGCAAGAAAGAGAAACTGATAGCATTGAACAGTAATTAAAATGTTTTGAAAAGGTAAATAAACATTTTTTGAATTCTATTGTTTTAAGAACAAGAAGAAATAGCTGATTATTGATAAAAAAATTCAAAAAATTAAATATGTTCTTACTTATTGCTATGGTATTATGGATTTTTAACAATGATTAAAATAAGTTTTTAAAATTAATTATAGAACATTGGTCAATTTATGTGTAATGATTTATGACGATATGAACCCACCAGTCGTAGTAAAATAGAGTTTTAATAATTATATTTTAAACTATCGTTGTTGTAAAAAAAAATTAATAATAATAAATTGAGCCTTATTTGTTGTAAAAAAAATTGTCAAGAAAATAATGAGGGTTGTCTCCATAATCGTCATTAAAATACAATAATATAATCTTAGATTAATATAACTAGTAGTTTTCAATTAACACCTGCATTGAACCATCATTCTTAATGATGATTCTTCTAGAATCATTATTGTTTTCTCAAGTTTTGATGTGGTTTTGGACTAACTGTTGTAAAAAAATTACACTTAATTACAACTTTTTTTACGATGAAGAGTTTTCAACTAGCATTAGTTTTGACTCTCCTTTTGTTATTGATCATTATCCATGTTTGTAATTTGGTTTCCTACTATTTTGTGTCTCGATGAATTATGCATAAAATTATTAAACTAGCAAATAAGACAAGCAACATGATAAAGGATTATAATTACAGTTTACATCCATTGTTATAAAGTCCTCAAAATTATTGCCAACCATCAATCATATTTCATCACATGGTCTAAATGTTGCTAACATAGTCACATAATTAACAATCATACGAAATTAAATTGAAAGAAATAATAGTATATTACAATAATGGTATCAAATTCTCATTAATAAACCAATTTTTTCATGTTTCTCCGTTTATTACCATTTTGCTAGGCAAGAGTTAGAAAGTGATACACCCACAACAATTTAATTAATTAACTATAATGGGATTGAGTTGGAAGTTGAAACTAGCTCACAAAGAGACTGAGTATAGAGAATATTTTTATAATTGTGATCTTATATATTTAAGACAATTCCTAAAGATATAAAGAGAAGACATATGATACAATACTCTAATGAAGAGGAACACTTATTATGGTAGAGGACTGATAATATTGATTATAATTTCTAACATCTCTTTCTATTAATAATTGAAAGATGTTTAATTGAAATATTAAACCAAAACAGAACTATTGTTCACTAGGAGATGCTGTATCATTAGGCACCTAGATTTTTAGTGCCCATTTCAACCAAATATTAACAAAATCAAACTCAAAATAGTAGAATTTTGTTAAATGGAATAGATCTTATATTTAGTTTAATGGGTTATTTTCAAAGAGTTAGGTGTGTGAAAGGGAAACCCACTACTTTGTGAATCTTATAAATGGTTGAGAAGGAGTTGGAATCCACTCAAAATGCTTGATTTGAAGAAGATATTGAGATGCTTAATAGGGACATCCAACATACTTCCAAGCCTCATAATCCATGGCTTCATTTTTACACATGTAAAGATAGGTTGTCACTAGATTTAAGTTCATCATTGGTGTCTTAACCTAAAATAAGTTAAATCCTAAAAGTTTTAATTATTAATATAAAAGGGATACTCCCTAACACATTCATCTCAACACCTCATCACACTTTCAATACCTTATAATCCGACACTTTTCATTCATATTAATTATTTTTCATTAATTGAAAGTACTAAAAATATATACCCTAATATATATTTATTTCTTATTATAAGCCATATATGCCAATTTAAGATTAAGTTGAATGATAATATATTGTAATATTATTTAATAAAAACATAAATCAATGTTAATATACTTTTTAAAACAATTATTATAAAATTCAACACAACCTTAGATATGATTGGATAACCATATAAAATTATTTTATACTTTATACTTTTTTCACGTACTTTTATGAATGAGTTGTAACCTTTACTATACTAGCAATAAACCACACTGAAATATAGAAAGACTATATATATATATAAGTTTAAGTACTAGATTACAAAAATATTTGATTTATTGGATACATAACTTTAAAACTTTTCCATTTCCCACCAAAAAAAACTGTCACACCCTAAGTAAATAGGATTTTATAGTTTAATAAAGTATGAGTCAAGTTCAGTTATTTGGTTTTAACAATTAAGAAGCTAGCTGGCAGTCATGTGATTCTCTGCAAACCTTCTATTTTACCATTAACGGATGTTCATGGTGATAGACATGTCTGCTTGGGGCGTGGGGCATGAATTGGTTACCGAATAGAGGATAAGTTGTTGTTGGCGTGTGTATCAATGTTCCAAGATATGAGAAAAGTCGTACCATGTCGATTAATGGTAAGTTGTTGTTTAACAACAATTGGAAATTAATAATTGGTTGTTGCTGTTGTTGCAGGGAGCAAAATAATGGCTATTTTAATTTGCATAAAAGGCTTAGTTCTAGTGTGCGACCCTTTCAGGCAGGGTTGAATGGAAGAAGAAAGTGCTTAGCCATAAATAAAGATATTCATTAAAAAGCAAACACTTCACAAAGCTTTATAGCATAGCTTTCTACATCTATCCAGCTCCTCAAAGGAACTGATGTAGCCATAACGAGTAAGCACTTCATCACTTTGGTTCAAAGCCTAACAAAACTAATGCTTATATGGGCTGGCATTTTACCTTTCCTTCCCCAGAAGCTGCAATTTTTCATCATAGTTCATTACATAACACGTATGCACGCCACTGAATGCTTAAAAAGAGGGGTTTTTGGTTCTCCTATTCTCGCTTGTGGACTCAAGAAACTGGAGACATGTTGTTGGAGTTAGGAATCTATAGTATACAGTTTTGTTTTTTTGGAAAATTATTTTTCTTACCAATGTTTGGAGAAGAGAAAAGAAAAAATAGATGATGATATATTTTTATTTAATTAAAGAGAACAAAAAATGAAGTACAACTTTTTTTTTTTTCAAAGAAAGTTCCTTCTATTTCTTCAATCTAAATTTTATTTTTGTCTCTTCTCAGATTCCTTCACTGTGGCAAATAGAGAATCTTCAAAGTGACTTAACTTGAGTGGTTTTCATGTATTTAATTATATTTAAATTAAATATCTTGTTTGAAAGAATACTCTTTTGTCTGTGCAAATTCCAAATCAATGGTTTATGTTGTGGCTCCCAGTTTATGATACAAAAATATGATGTGACTAATGGCACTGACTAATGGCACTCCATGTAAATAATTTCACATCCATCAAGATTACTTAATTACAATGTCACGTCATCAAAATAAAATTTGTTAAATTATAAGTGTACATCATCAATAATTGACATAGAAACATAACATTTAAGAATAAAAAACACACAAAATAGTATATTTAAAGACAAATGGTTTCATTTTTAAATCACATGTTGAAATAATACAAAAACCTAAATATTATAATATTCTTCTCTTCGTCTTTTCTGTAATGTCATACGAGAATTTTATAAGAAAAATATTTTAAGTCAATTAAGATTCTTAAGATTATGTAATCATAAAAATACACGTGCGTAAATTTTCGTATGTTTTTTAACCGAAATCCAACATCAACTACTTCAACGTATAAAGGCAAAATAACTCAAATAAGAAAACAATATTAGATTTCAACAATATAATAGTACAAACCATCAAAGAAAACAATATCAGAGTATTTCAACGAGATAAAACACAAAAAGTCATGATCATTCACCATACTCTATATAATACATAAAAAAGTATAAATAAAAGCTAAGGATCAATATATTTTGTTAAATATATATATATATATATATATATATATATATATATATATATATATATATATATATATATATATATATGTATGTATGTATTTTGATAGTCTATTTTACGTCATAAATCAATATGTTTTTATGATAATTCAATTAAATTTCTTATTTTTGAAATTTTGATATGTTTCATGTTATTTTAAGTTTTGTAAAAAATTAAGTGAAAATAGATATTTTGTTAAAATAAGTAGTTCGGTGCATTAATATAATAATTCTGTTTATAAAAAGATCATTGAAGAAACTTGGATTGAAGATATATAACAGTGAGTTTCATAAAGAATGAAGGATTAAGTTATAGAAAACAAACTTATGTAGAAAATTTTGTTAAATGAATCTATTTTTACCAACGAAGACAAAAAATTAAACTAAATATATTTTCTGTCCAAAATTTGCTAAGAAAATTAATTTAGCTTAATAAATTTCAAGTAAAGAAACTTAAACGAAATACTAGAGTAAATTTATTGAAAGAATTTATTTCACTTAACGAATAAAAAGAATAAGTGACAGATTTGGAAAAAGTTTGCTAAGTGAAAAAAATCTATAGTAAAGAATTTACAAAATCTTAGGTTTAAAGATACGCTTAGTAAATTTAATCTTTGATATTTGTTCAAAAATTAATTTTCTATTTTAGAAATTGGAGCCCATAATTTAAAACGTTTTCAATCCCATAATTTAAAACGTCATCCTCTAATTATCTCAAAATATATGGAAAACTAATACCGAGAAAAAAATACCGAGAAGACATATAAATAAAATAAGAGTTTGAATCACACTAAGAGAATGATATTATTCTCAAACCAAAATAAGATATTGAAGTTTTAGATCTTATTTCTTATATGTTGCTTAACTTTCTATTTTTATTAATACTTAACAATCAAATCAATTTTTATTTCCGTTGATCGTCAATCTTCCACAATCTACAAACTATATAGCCAACATAACTCATGTCCTCTAGCAACTAGTGAAAACGCACTATCAATAACAAAGATAACTTATTATCTATTCCTTTCCTTTCCTAACGATGATTCACTTCTATCCTAGTTATATTTCTACCAATAATAATAATAAACAGTGAATACTTTTTTTAAATTAATAAATATATTTCAAACTATGTATTCTAAAATGTATTTTGGAATCTAAAAATCAGATATTACATACCACCAACAAAAAAGACCAAGTATCGGTGTAGTGTAATCATCGACAACGGTGGCCATTGCAGTTCCAACAGGGCTCTCCCATTCACATAGGGAGGAAGAAAAAATTGAAGGGGTGCAACGGAAGGAGTTGCAGCCGAGATGGAAGAAGAAGAGGTGGAGGAGAAGAAAACGTAGTTTCATAGAGATACAAAAGAAGGGTATTTTGATCCTTTTCACATATACTATGGGGGTGCAGAATGTTGAGCTCCCTCTCTTAGACATACACTTAAGGCCCATTATCATTAGTCCAACTGTTCCTCCAGAACTGGGTTGAGGCCCCGTCTGGCATATCCTAACTTACATGCTGACTCATATGCACCAACAACTCTGTATTATATACGAATGTATTCATACACAAAACAACATTTAACAAAATCATTGAAAATTTCAACATCATTATCATCCACACAAACTTAATAATGTCAAACCTTCAAATTTCATGGATCAGAACAAGTGAATAACTCAATCTTTAAAATGAGATCTATTATAAGTCAGCTGTTAGAGAAAGGGAAGTGAAAGAGTGTTGACTTAAAGAACATACAACGGTTTATTAGTTTTAATTATGTTAAATTTTGAATAAAATGTTTTAGCAGGAAACAGTATAATGTACCTCAAAATGAGAAAGTGATTACGAATGAACTTTATCTAATTAGAATGATCCCAAATTATTATACCGGAAGTGGATTACCAGTGCTAGGTTTGGTGAAAATTTATCATATGGGTATAATTTTTACGCATTAGAAAAAAATAAAGTGTATAAGTTGTATTTGTATGCATATTTTCTATTTACGTAATTTTAATAAACAATATAAATTTTACGTTGTATGTTAATTTGTTGATATATACTTTTTTTATTTTATTTTTATGTAGTGCTTTTTTACTCGATTCAAACTTTTTTAATAAATTATATTTTTTATGAGCTGAATAGATTTTTTTTTTTTTAAAAAAACGAGAGAAAAGAAAGGTGTTGTTTGACCTTAAAAAAAAAGTACAAAATATTATTGAATGATCTATGTTAAATAATATTTTGTATTTAGAACTTATTGATATGAAATAACGTATGTATATGTTAAAGCTATCAACAACAACTTTAGTAAAAACACACGGATATATAGAAGAATATGCTATTAATATATGCAAAGAGAATAATAGGTATTTAGGAGTTATACACATAAACCTGGGGTTGTGACTAACGTGTTGGAGTTGGGTAAAAAAAAAATGAAAAGATTATGGAAGAAGAAAAGCTTGACAACGAAAACACCTGGATGATCTACTCAGGTGCGGGAACTAGTTAGTGTCGTTTAGTTTGGCATTGTTGAGAGACTACGCGAGTGGATTTTGCCAACGTATCTAACTTGATCTTGCAGGAAATGTCGAATGTCATCGTCCCGCTACTCAGCAACCCCATTTTCATTCGTGCTCGAGACTGAATGGCCAAGGAGAACGGCACAGGCACTTTCTTTTTGGTACTCTTCACGCTTTCCTCCACCTTCTTAGGAAGACCACTTTTTGATCCTTTTAAGGTAATGCCAAACGATGTCGTATCACGAGGGTCTTGATACAGAGCTGGGTAGTCTCCTTTAGCAATCTGTTTTCCATTTAAAGAGAGGGTCACGCGGCTGCCGTTTTTATAAGAAATGCCCACGTCGGAATTGGAATTTTGGACTTTCAAAGTGATGTCGTATTTGGGTTTGGTCTCTGCCACGTTAAAGCGTTCGACGGAAAACTTGGGGTCCTTTGGTGAGAGTAACATGGAAAAAATTCCACCTAAAACGCCTCCGAGAAGAATGAGAAGGACGAGGAAGACGACGGAGAATACTATGCAGCACAAGCAACAACGTGATGTTTTGTCCTTCTTAGGAGGAGAGTTTTTATGCAGCTCCGCAATGCGAGCATTCTCGGGGTTTGGCATACGGTACACCTGGTCCTTGGGGACACGGACAACGTAGGTGCTAGGATCGGTGTCCGATGGTTCGAGTTTGCTACTCTCGTCATTTTTGTCGCGAGGCGATTCTGGTGACAACGACGGTGGCGACAACCGCTCCTCCATTAGATTATGAGGAGCGGTGGCAGGTGACAAGGAAAGCGAATTGCAGGAAGTGGAATGTCGTGAGAATGATGTGAGAGAGGTGGGTGCTTTGCACGGGGACGTTGAACTGAACTTAGTCTATGCCCCATGCATGAGAGGGGATAACGTTCGATTCAGAGATAAATTAGGTTATCGTTTCTACTTTTAACGGCTCAACTTTCCCTCTCTATATCCATGCATCAACAATTACATGTTTTTAGTTTTCTTCTACTTTAGTCAATTTTTTTAAAAATAACAAAAATGAAATATAGAAAAACACACTATAATTAGATCATGGTCAATATCACAACAGAAGCAAAAATTCCTGTACTGTGATAAGCACTAAATTGAGTTTTGTCAAATTAAGTCCAATTTACATACGAAGGCCCCAGACTCTCCGCACACCGCACACAAAGCCCAATAGTTGAGTCAGACGAACAAAGCCCAAGTCTAAGGATCTCTATGTGAATCTGCCTACAGCCCTATTATTAATTAGTATAAACCCAACCTAATTTTTATTTACAACATTTTATTTCATGATACCATTACATATATTATATAATGGTGTTTGGTAGAGTGTGTTCAAATTCCTAAAACGGAGTACGACGAGAATGATTAAACACAATCTGATATCCTTTTTGGTATTTTTGCATCATTGGCTTCTTCAATAAAAGTTGTACAATTTTTCCATTAAAGTATTTATTTGTTTCTATTTTGTATTTTGTTATTTCATTTCATACCACTCTCTAAAATATAATATTGTAGTGTGATATAGTAGGTATTATTGGGATGGGATTTCTATTTAGTTAATAGAATATTTTTACTTATAAATCATGTATACAATTTTTATCTATTTCTATCTATTTGGATTTGTCTATATGTTTGAAAACTATACACAATTCACGTCTTAATCTTATTGTCCTTTAAGAGAGAGTACATTGATCAAATTCTCGTCAATTCAAGTATTGAATGTTGCCTTACATGAACTTATCATAATAATGATATGTGGACATAAGTCCGAGGTAAATCAAATCTTAATAAAAGTAATATGAAGACTCACCGACATATAGTTTTATATTCACCACTCCTAAAAGGAGTAGATGTTAATATTTTTAAGTCTCTAAATAGAGTTCTAAACCATCAATTAAAAAAATATATACAAAATGCTTTATTTTAATTTTTCAGTATTTTCTATAAAATAAATATATTTTTTAAAGATGAAATAATATATACATTCACTACAAGAAAAAAAACTATGTAGAGACCAATATTTAGCTACCAAGTGAAATGGTTGTTAATTATAACCAGAATAATTACCAAATTAATTTTTTGTTGTTAAATAACTACAAAATAAAAGTAATAATTAAATTTAGTGATAAATTAAATCAAATAATTGGTATCTAACATTAGATACCAAAGTTTTAATGATCTATGTCATTATATTCTAAATTGGTATAGATCACTAAAAATAACCTTGGTAGCTAATATTAGATACTAATTATTTGACTTAATTGATCACTAAATTCAATCATTACTTCTATTTTATAATTATTTTGTAACTAAAATCAAATTTAATTTGATGATTATTTTAATCACAATCAGTAACTATTTTATTTAATAATTAAAAATTGATCTCTAAACAATTTTTTTAATGATTATTTGTTAAACATTGCTAAATTTTGTATGTTGGTTACAGATCATACTGTTGGGAATGTGTTAATCGTTTTCCTGAAATAATCCTATCTTCATGAATTTTAGTAGTTAAAGCATAGAATAATGAAAAGTATAACTTTGAGCTCGTTAAAAATTAGTTTTAAAATAAAACTGTTGACAAAATTACTACATATCAAAACTAATTATATCCGAATATAATTATTGTCTACTATATTTTTGTTGGCCGGTTGGCTTAATCACCGTCAACAATTGGATGTCACGTCAGATAAAAAGAACATATACTATGTAAAAAAAAAACATAGATAACAAAATTGCAAAACCATGGTTTTCTTTTTTTTAATTACATATTATCCTCCCTTTCCTCTCCCTATTACCTATCTTCTTATCTCTGGATTTATTATGCAACGGTTCATACTCACCAATAAAGAAGAAAAATTATAATCATAAACGTATTCAGATTTTATAATAAATAAATGTAATCCTTGAACAGTACTACAAAGGATGACAATGAAGATTAATTTAACGTGGGAATAAATTCTTTAAAGTCAAAAAACAAATGAAGCAATATTAATATGCATGATTCACGATGTTACAACTAGCATGGGAATAAATTCTCTTAAGTCAAAAAGAAAAAAAAAAAAAAAAAAAAAAAAAAAAAAAAAAAAAAAAAAAAAAAAAAAAAAAAAAAAAAAAAAAAAAAAAAAAAAAAAAAAACAAAGGTGAATATGCCTGACTAAACCATAGGTGAAAGGGATTAGTCATCAGAGCAATTCTTACATTATATACATTTAACACGTTACATTTACATGTTCACTAAAAATAACACATAAGTTTTAATCTTAAATTTAAATTATTCAATATTTATTCTTATTTTGTCTCATTTTTATTTTAGCGAATATATGCTTGAGGATAATAAGAATTAGGGGATTGTCTCGTGTAATTAAGTAACAAATTGCAAGAAATGCATCTCCTTTTAGATGAGATAAGATTGCAAAAACAATGTTAATAAGAATCACTCTGAAGTCAATGTACAACTTAACTCAATTCACAGAAATGTGCGTTTCGTGCTTTAGTTATTTAAAGGGAATCTCCAAGTTAAAATTAAAAAAAAAAATATCTAAAAAAGGGGACTAACTGAAAACAGAAGAGGATAGGCTTAATTAAATTTTACCTAACTAATAAAAAAATATTTTGAAAAAATTGTTTTCTTTAAAATAACTTGGCGTTAGCAAATGAAATGACGTTCAAATTTACTCCTTTTATAAGAAAACAGAACTGAAATTTATAAACATTGGAAAGCTGAGAGCGTTTTGCTTTGCTGTTGTGTTTTGCTGGTATAGTTTTGCCATTTCGTGTTATTTTGTTAAGGTTTTTTAAGAAAATAATGAATTACGTAATTCGTTATAATAAGATTTGTTTTGAAAAAATAAATATTAATAAGAATTGAAATATAGTTGTGAAACGAGTAAAGAATTAATAAGAATTGTATTATAAAGAACGTCGATCATTCCAACAATACATAATTGTACAATCTACATGAAATAATAGATCGACGGGTTGTGTCTTAACCTATCACTAATTTTCGGTGTGACTTTACAAGTCCAGGTATGATGTTCTAGGATAACCATATCAGGAACACTTCAATGATAATGATAAGTAGGACCTCGAGGCCATTCACTTGTAAGGTCTAACCAAGCACGATAAAAAGAAAGCAATCTAAAATATAAGTTACTGTTATTCTAATTCTAATATATTCTGTGTTACTCAAATTCTTAGTGACTTGAGTTGTTACTCTAATTTCTAATATATTCTGTGTTACTCCGATCCTTAGATCTTTACTGACTTGAATCGAAGTATACGGAGAACCCCTTCCGGAACTGAGCGCAAGGAAAACTTCAAAGTATCGGAAACCTTCCAAGAGACGACAGAATAAGACACAGAAGCCGGCATTTATAAAAGACGACTAAAACCATTATTATTATTATTAGAGTTATTCGGTCTTTTACAAAAATAAAAATATTTTAAAATTAAGCTAAATATTTTCAGATAAATTAATATACATTCACATGGTATGAGTTGGAAGGAGTATATAAATTTATTAAAATTATATTTGCTCAAGAAAGTTGTATAGAATTTTGTACAAGAAAAAAGATATGTGGTAAGAGAAGAAAGAGTATCAGATATGAACAAAACTATTGTTCCAGTTGTTGAAAAGTAGAAGGATTTTTCTCTTCTATGAAGACCCACCATTCATGATTTGAAAAGGATTCTCAAGATGAACATTTATCACAGAATCAGCCTATAAGATATATTTATATTTTATTCATATCTAAAAATGTAATTTAAGCTTACCTAACTAAAAATTTAAAAATAAAAATGAATAATTTAATTCAAATACTAAGACTGAGAGATGAATTAAACATTTTAAGAATTTTTTAAAATAATTTTAAAACTTAATAACTCACAATTTTAAAGATAAAGAGACTGTTTATCCATGGACTTGAATCACATCCCCAGAACATCCTACATAGCCAAGTGAAATTTATTATGGTATTTATGTATTGTTCCACTGGGAAGATCTTTGTTAAAGACTATTTGTGGCAGAGGCATTAACATGGATTTTTATCCCTCAAAGGGATGCATGTTAATGAATGGCGACCACGAAAATAGACTTCAATTCATAGATAACCAACCATGACCACCCAAATAATATCCAGATATTTTAGAAGCTGAAAGGAAGTAGATTCATGACATATAATTCCATTAAGTAATACTGGAAACATAAGTTGGACTAATTCTCCCGGGTCAAGCAAGAAAAAATTCAGCTGTGACCCAAGGTAGAGAGAGATTATACAAGATATTGACATAATAGTAATTTAACTAAAACTAGCCCTGCAATTGCCAAAAACTCCATTGCAGTGGCCACCTGAGAGAGACACTAACACCTACAATATACTACTACACTAGACCATGCATAATACCCTTAAATGCAACTGCCAAATACACAACATAGGACTTCCAATTTGCAAACACTTCTTCAAAGAGAATCCCAGTCGATCTCATAAGAGGGGTATTTCTGGAGATTAAAATTATCCGAATCACCTTCCCACTGAGGCTCGCCCACGTCAGCAAATGTCAGATCCGAGAGAGGCGAAGACCCTTCCGACCCCTCGCTTTCCGTCGTAACGGGAGACGAGGAAGCTTCCACTTTGCAAGAGTTGCTGTTGCTGTTGTCGTCCGAACCCTTGTCGGAATCAGCCTTCTCTGGCGGAGGAGCGACTTTCGATCGCGACCTCTTCGACGAACCCTGAGGCTTTTCGGTCTTCCCCTGTTTCTGCATCTCAGCCAGGCCTTCGCAAATGGCCTGAAGCTTGGCGTCAACAGAGGAATGGAGCGGCTTGTACTCCCCGAACCCTCCTCCGCCCACCGAGGAACCCTGGTGGCGGAGGTTGGGGAAGTTAAGCCTGGCGAAGTCGCCTCGGAGTTTGTACGCGGCCTTGTCATACGCCAGAGCGGCTTCCTCGGCGGTGTCGAACGTTCCGAGCCAGAGCCTGGTCCGGTTCTTGGGGAGTCTGATCTCAGCCACCCACTTCCCCCAGTGCCTCTGACGCACCCCTCGGTAAAGCTTCGTGGGCTTCAGAGGCATGCCCGCGTGCTTCATGGGGATGGGCTTGGGCCCGAGGAAGTTGAGGTTGCTGTGATTCTGCTGCTGCTGGCTCTGGATCTGGATTTGAGCCTGGATCTGAGAGATCTGAGAGGGGGTTAGGTGGTTGAGGCCGAGAAGAGATGTTGGTTGGCCTTGCGAGAAGCCTATGAAGTTTTGGGTGTTGGATAGGGATAACCCGTCCGCAAATACATGGGTGATCGAGGGGGAGAAGTTGTTTGGGTAAATATTAGGGAAGGAGGGTGAGGAGGGGAAGTAGATGGGAGAAGGAGAATAAGAAGTAGAAGGGAGAGAGGAGGAGAAAGAGGGGTTTGAGGAAGGACTTTTCATAAAAGGTTCAAGAACTTCCATTAGTTCACCCCTGAACGGATCTGAACCAAGTTGAAACTCTGTGCTGCTGTAAAGACCCATCATAGCTGCCATCAGATAAATTCAACCTGCGTCTTTCTAAAACTGAAGAACAGGTGGTTAATTAACACAAAAATAAAATAAAACAAAAACCTTTTCTACAAAGAAAGGATGAAGGAGATTTCAAATAGACAACCTCCTCAGTCCCAAGGATTAAACTTCGAGGGATCAAAAATAACCCTCTTGCTAGTTTCAAAGAAAAAAAAAAGGGAGGGGATCAAAATTAAACCAGCGAATTTTGACAGTAAAACCTGGATCTCGTTTCTGAAAACACCTGGCTTTCGACAAAGCCTTCTAAGTTTGCTTCTTGGTGAGTTAAAAGACAAACCAGAAAATCTTAGCTTGAAAGACAGATGATTAACAGAAAGGGATTCAGAGAAGCGGGGTGTTACGGAGGGGGGTGAGAGAAGAAGGAGAAAGAAGATGAACCACAAAAGACTTTAAGCTCTGAAGAAAGTGTAGACAAATAAAATATCTGTGAATACCTCTCGCCACTCTTGGTTCTGCCATACAGCCTCTCTCTCTGTTATATAGCACCCTTTCACCTTGATTACTGTTCTTAATCACGTAATAATCCTCTAATTATCGCTGTCGTAACCACTGGTTAATTTCTGCAAATTGCAGGCCATGACGCAAGCAACACCAAAATTGATTAAGAGACTATCGAATCAGATAACAACACGCGTCCCTCATACGTGGTTAAGGACACGTGCCGGCTCGAAACCGTCAGCTGTCAGTCTCTTTTTTGTTGTCATTTTCTTTCCTCTCGTCTGTAAACGTGTTGACCATATTTAGTGCGCGTTCAGTGCAACTATTTATCCTCAATAGTTTTTTCAATTCTAAATTCCTAATGCAGCCTTCTCTTCCTCTTATTTTTTTCTATTGCCTCCATTGTACGCTTACTTTAATATTCCGTTTAGTTTAATTAGTTTAGCAGTTTGAACTGCTGCATATATTAGTAGTTTTATGAAAATCACTATCCGTTAGAGTTAAAAACAAACAATTGTTTAACTGATTATTGAAATAAGTAATCACACATGAGAAGAAGATAATGTATAGATTATGAGGAGGGAGTCAGTGTTCCAATTCAGAAGTGGGGAGCCGTTTCTTTTCTCTTTGTTTATGGCCAGGATAATGGATGGTCACTTTAATTTAATATGATAGTTCTATCTGTTTGTATTGGATTGTTTAATTCATGATGATTATAATTCTTTATGTTTATTGTTTGGTCTTAGGTCTTTGTTACTGCATTTCAATTTTTGGTTTTGTTTTTAGTCCTTGGTTTATGTAGCGGCAGTTATAAGTATATTTAGACGTTTATGTAATTTATTGATTAGAAAAAAATATAGTGTATAACTAAGAAAAAAATATAGTGTATAACTAAAAGTTTATTATCTTTTATCTTAAATTGTTTTACACCAATTATATTAGACTCTACATGTAAGTTCTAGTGCCTTCTTAATAGTATTTTATCCATTATTTATCATGTGATATTTATTAATTATATGATTAGAGTTTTCGTGGTTGAAAAATGTTTCTTGAGTGTTGTATTAAGATATTGAGTGTTGTATTAAGATATCTTTTCGACATATCTCCATATCAATCTTCTTAATAAGCTTGTTTCAGCATTCTATAGTATATAATTAATAAAGTATATGAATTTTTGGTTATTTGTTTCTTGTATCAAGTTTGTACTTATTGTCTCTTTCGATTCTATTACTAATGGTGTTTGTTTGTTGAGAATAGGTGGTGATGAGATTGAGGTCTTGATGGCTGAGAACGCTTATTTGCATGCATAGTTTTAAAAAAATCTTCTACCTTCTTCATGAGTTTTAAAAATGGTTTAATCATATCCGCTAGGCTTGATAGGAATTCAGACAAATATGTGAGTTGACCAACAAACCGTCGTACCTCTTTGTAATTTTAGGGGCTTCAGATAATTATCAACACTTTGATATTTATTTGAGTTTGCCTTAATTCTCCTCAAGGGTCTAGAAGTCCTCATCGATGAAGCTTATTGTTGGCATGCTACTCTTAATCCTCGCGATAGTGTTGACTAATTGAATGACACATTGATGCCTCTTACGTGATGAGCTCAAAGTATCTCCTCCTGCGAACCACCAGAAATGGTATTAATGACCCCTCTTAGTGATCCTTCCCAATGATAGTCACGGTTATCGTCATGTCACTTAGATTTCCTTCCACAGTCCACTTGGTCTTGGTTCGTCCTTCTCTGTGGTTCTCTTTATTCCTACTCTATTTTAACGAAACCGTAGAGGTGTACAACCTATATCAGTTCCTCTATCTTGTCTTTGAGTGCGTGACACTCTTCCATTGTGTGTCCATAGTTGTGATGATAATGGTAGTGCTTAGTGTGGTCAACTTTAGGAGGGTGTGGGTTTTGCTACTGGCAAAATGTGTCCCGCATTTGGTGACTAGTGTATCAAAGCAGTTGATTGAGTATGGTGGGATATGGGTAAACTAGTTAAGGACAATTCCTTTCGGCGAAATTAGGAATACTTTACAGAGAATTGCGTTGTCCGATATATACAAACTAACTTATGTTACATAGGCATCGACTTGTTCTTCAGAATGTGAGGTGTCATCATATTTGTCGAGGGTGTAGGACTCTTCGAGTTACTAGGGAGGGATGTCTTCATTACGCCTTCTATGAAGGGCTACCAAAGGAATGTTCTGTTAAGTGTATTTGGCCAAGACAGGAGGTTCAGATTGTACGTTTTGAAAGTTGTCGACTTCTTATGTCTTTTGTAGATTTTAGTTCGATTCTCTCAGATTTCGATATTCTTATTTTGTACAAACATGTGCAATTCCGCTTTCATCAAGCTTGTGTCTCATTAAACATTTCTAATCATTAACTTGGTTTATCTTCTCAACATTTTTTATCTTTATAATCTTAAATTTCTTTAATCATTTTATCATCAACTCCATCTGTCTTTAGTAATTTTATCATTAACTCCATCTAATTAACATAGTTGTTTGAAATCTCTTTAAAGATATATTTATTATTATTTAACATATTTTATATGTTAATCATACCATTTCTTCATAAAATTTACAAGTTACACATTTCTACACTAATATCAATTATTAAGATCAGTCAATCCGTATAAAAATAAGTATAACTATAATTAAAGATTTATTACTCTTTATTCACATCAATTATGTTGAATCTCATACAAATAACTAAAATAAATGTAAATGACTTTAGTAGCTTCTTAATGGTAATATATATATATATATATATATATATATTAATCACATAATTAATTTATAATTTTAATTTGAAAGTGATAGTAAGGGTATTACTAAGTTGTCAGAGATTCTCTTCTCACAATGTTGGTTATTACAATTAATAATTGAACCAAGTATTGCATACTTTTATTTCTTATTTCTTAATGTCTGGAAAGTTCTCTATTAGGACTAGAATTAGGTTAGAGTACTGGTTAACCTAAACAGAAGACTGAAGAGTCTAGATACACAAAAACGAATATCAGGGGATAGGGCTACTCCCCAAACATACACCCTATCTCCCACTCTCCTCAATTTCAATTACCATTCTTATATTAAATATTACCACAATTCAACCCTTCTATTCAATTTTTTTTATAAAAAATATTTACTATGAAAATAGACAGGATTTTATTTTTAGTATCTCAATAATACTGGAAATAATCTATTTTTATTAAAATATTTGTTGGCATGGGGTATTAATAATAATTTTAATAAAGTATTTAGTTTTTAAAATTAATCAATGTTTTAATGATATTGATTGTTAATATTTTCCAAATAAAAATATAAGAAAGCATATAATATAATTTTAACTACAAAGTAACGAATATTTAAAAATAAATAAGAAACTTTAAACTGGTAGAAAATTTAAAATAGTGAAATAAATTGGTGTGTTTTCCCTCTTGCCTATTTTCAAAAGCAAAGTTTTTTATTATTTTCAGTTTCTTCAAAAACTAAGTGATATTCTCATTTCATAATATACTATTATATTATTATTAATTGATCTTTAAATTATATTTCTCCTAAACTAATGTGTTAATTATTCAACAACTATTTCATTTTTCATTAATGTATTCATTGACAATATGATGTTATTTTATTAAAAGTGTACTACCTTTTTTGAATTATAAGTGAAAATAATACATTTAGTTAAGTTATTTTTTTCATTCCATAATATAATTATAAGTTTTTAATATATATATATATATTGAAGTAATTTCAACTTATATTTATTAAAATTTATGTTTAAATTTAAATATAGGGTCGGGGCTAATTAGCGCCCTAAGCACAGGCTAAGAAACATTAAATACATATTTGAAACAGAAAAAATAGTAATTTAAAAATATTATTAAATACGTTTATTATTAATAATTATTTTATTATATCCAAATGACTAACTTACCCATTATACTACATGGTATTTATTTTCTCCGTTTTAATAATGTGGCCCCACCTAATTAATATATTGAAATTGTGAGTTGTAAGCTTTTAATAGCCACATCCTCATCCAATGCAAGGAATCAATCATTCTTTTTAGCAGTAAGTCAAATGACCAACTCATACTTAATAAAACCATAAAAAAAAAAAAAAAAAAAAAAAAA
>Ga0209489_106697_pt1 | contig 18196 bp, 13 predicted proteins | sample SiratrowhiteBW_FD_187527 | JGI IMG/M metagenome (GOLD analysis project Ga0209489, IMG submission 187527) | Root nodule microbial communities of legume samples collected from California, USA - Siratro white BW (SPAdes) (version 2) | ecosystem: Host-associated > Plants > Roots > Nodule | place...
AGAAAAGAAAAAAAAAAAAAAACTCTGAGAAAAGTTTTCATCTCAATTTAGACTCTTTCAGAATCTCAATTTAGACTCTTTCAGAGGGTGAATTGATTTTAGAATTGATTTTGATTTTATGTGTTTTGCTTTTGAAATGAAATAGTTATATAAAATCCAAACAATTTTAATGGATTAAAATTTAATCGATTAAAATAAAACCTTCAAAAAGAAAGTAATAAGAGTTTTAATGAATTAAAATTATGTATTGATATGTCAATTTACTAGTAAAGTTAATTTATTAACTCATCATTTTAATATATTAAATCACAGAGGTTCGAAACACAAATTAAGTTTAAATGATTTTAATATATTAAAAACTTATATTAACATATTAAAATAAAGAGAACAAAATTTTAAGATATTTAAACAAAGAGAATACTTTTTTTTATGATTTTAAGTGATTCTAATAGATTAAAACGATAATTTAATGGATTGAAATGTTTTTTATACTTATTTTAGACTATAAAAAAACATTTTAACGTATTAAAAAATATTTTAACATATTAAAAATATATTTTAATCAATTGAAAAAGAACTACCTATCACAAAGAAAAACTCTAATATATTTGGAAAGACATAAAATCAAATAATAATAAAAAAATTACTTTAGTATCGTAAAAACCCCAAATCAGTCTAAAACACTTTCAAGTTTTCCTAGATCATTGCAAATCTTTAAAATATTTAAGAATCATTGAATTAACACTTGAATCATATCAACAAATTTCCCTATTTGATAAATAGTCAAATTGTACAAATATGTTGATTTGTTATTAGAATATCAAATGATGAAAAATTTATTATAAATTATAAAACTTACGTTTTTATTGGTTTGCATAAGGAAACATGGGAGTAAGACCCAAACCATAAAGACAATATTTTGCATGTAAATGAAAAACAAGAATCTCTCGGGGACAAAATTTTGAAGTCAAAATCAAAATTCACATACCAAGTAAAATGATTCCAGGAGATGATGGATCCCTCAGTGCCCCCATTCACCTATAAGAATTGCAACAAATTTTATTTTTGAGGTAAAATGTTGGCAATATGTTGTGTCTAATTGCATAAAACGGCAAAAGCACCAACCAAGTGCATTTTTTTTTCATTTTTTAATTTTTAAATTTTTTTATGAAAATAAATAAATTGTGTCACAGAAGTACGACTTCTTGACTTAAAGTTGTATCACATTGACACGATTGTTGTATAAAAAAAATAAACTTGAATTGTATCAACGTGATACGATTTTAAGTGTTTTTTTTCACTAAAATCGTGTCACGTTGGCATGATTTCAATTTATTTTTTTTATACTAAAATTGTGTTAACATTACACGATTTCAGTTATATTTCTTTTTTTAATTTTGTATTTGACTAAAGTTGTATCATGACACGACTTTTTCACTTAAAATTGTGTTTCCATGACACGACTTATCCATTTTCATAAAAAAAAAACTACATCCTTTTCGTAAAAAAAAAAAAAAAATTACATCAAAATTCTTCATCCTTTTTTTAAAAAAAAAAAAAAAAGAAAAAATTTACACCAGTGATGGTTTTGCCGCATAAAACATCATGGAACTGTTCGGCAGAAGCCTTGTCATGTACATTAGCTTCCACCTTTTGAATTTGAGAGTATGCCATATTTGCTTCATTCTAAGAGGTGCAAAAAATTTGTGGAGAATGTAGCTGCATCAATTTTTGTCAAAAAGGATCACGGATTTAAAAATATATCTGATATAATCTTATCATATATAAGTATATTGTTTGTTATACTTTAAATAAATATAGTAAGGATTTTATAAGAAATTTTCAAAATATTTTATTCTACTTTAAATAAATATCCCCATATTAAAAAATTATTTATTTTATAATTTTATAGATTTTACTTCAATTATGAATTCTTATTAAATATTTACACTTTTATAATTTTTATTTATATTTCAATTCCTTACAATTTAAAAAATAATTCAATTAATTATTAAAATATTATATTTTATTATTAAGACTTAAGAACTTATTTAGATATCATTTTTATTTTTGAGAACTTCAATATATCACGTTTGTACGTTCCAATTGCAATTTTTTTACAAGACATGGGATTACAATTAAGACTCTTCTTAATATAATAATAATAATAATAATAAAAACTAGAAGAAAATTGTCAAATGACACATTGATATATTTTGATATGTTTAATGTAAGTTAAAGGAATATGTGTTTTTTTTTTTTTGGAAGATGTCACCAGATCCACCACTAGCAGTAGCATCTCCTTTTTCTTTGCGGATTCTATAGAACATAGCTCTGCGGCCTCTCATAGCAGAAAAGGCCTCTCATAGCAGAAAAGGGTGACCATGATGTAAAGTTCTGGGAAAATGTAGAAGAAAAAAAGTACGATTGATGTGCAAGTGTATAACAATACTGAGCCACTTAAGTCCTATATATATTGTAAATCATTTTCATTCATAATTTTACACTAAAATTTTGTCCACACCCGACACAAACTAACCTGAATGATTCATAATTCATACAGGAACGAAAAGTGTAACCCCTATTGCACTTGTGCTTAATAATATATAAAAAAAAAAGAAAAAGAAAAAAGGAGAAAGAGAAATCAGAAATGTAATCCTTATGTTTTCTTTTTTTCCATCCTTTATACGTTTCTTTTCCTTTCTTAAGAATCATTTTTATTTGGCCGATCAAATTTTTAAACATAATAAGTTCTTTTATTTTAAAAATTCATTGTTTTATATTTTTACTTAGATTTTGTTCATCAAATTTTTTTATGGACCATTTTTGGTTCTTTTAATTTATTTTATTATATATTAAAGTTTGGTTATATTTTGATAACTTTTTCTAAATTCTTAAATTTTAGAATTATATTACTATTTAACTTTGGAACTGTCTTGATATGGAGCTTTGATGATAAGAGAAACTATTTTAAGATATTATGTACTTTGCGTTTAATATATGTTGGGGTGTTACATTAAGCACGCTAGAGATTATAATATCATAAATAAGTTGAATTATAATTAATATAAAAAATAAGTTGAATTATAATTTACTCGCGTAATAAAAAAAACCCTGTAATAATTAATACAACATAAACACATGTTTGCACGCATCAAGTGTATAGATTGGAACATTAATTAGAGCATTGGGATTCTATTACATATCATATTGGTGTTAATTTCAAACTCAGGATAAAGATCAATTGGTTGATTGAAAGTATTGTGCAATTTTATGATATGATTTTATTCTTAAAACAAGTATTTATGAGTAGAGAGGAAGTGTATATAAATTATCTTTGATATTAATTTTTTGAGTGATATAAGATTTAAAAAAAAATCTTACATTATTTACAAACTCAAGTTAATGATGGTTATATATATTTTTCTTTCTTAATCCATCAATTTATTTTCTAAGAACCAAAATTTTGATAAAGTCATTAAACTCTAAAGAAGATAATAACTTAAATGTGATGACTGATTTTAACGATACTATCTTGACATATTTGAATTATGATCTTGGTAAAACATTTTTAGGATAAAAAAAAAAAGTCTTCACTCCTCCTACACCAATATAGGTGAAACTACACTCAAGGGATTTCATAAGAAATGTGAACTAGACAAAAGTTAGTAAAATAAAATTGATTACACACATGAACATCCTCTTTATTAAAATTTATATCCAACTTGTGTCTAACAACCAGTCACCTCTACTTCAAGCTTTAAACATCTCATTGATCACTTTAGCTTGTTCTTGTGCCTTCAGCAGATCTTTATTAAAATATATTTAATATCGTTTCACACATTTAGGATCTCTAGTTCAGTTCAAAATTTAAGGATTTAGCTAGTTGCAATTCAATAGTATACAATGCAAAGAGATTAAATTAGAGAGAGATTTGTGCTTGATATTTTTATATTGATGTTTTTAAAAACCCATGTTATATCTAGTTTTGATCAACACTATCAAATTCCATTATCTACAATATTGTTGCAAAATATAAGGCGGGACTTCTTCTTGAGACCCCAACCACTCTTGATTAAAACTAAATATTATTTAGATTGCAGCGACACCTGACTAAAACTGATTGAATGCAACAACTTCTGGCTAAGATAGAGTATGTTTATAATGCAACCACTCTTGGTTAAGATCAAGTATTATTAAGAACATAGTTACTCCTGGCTAAACCAGAGTTTATATGAGATACTATTACTCCTTACTAAAATCGTGTATTATTTGGAACACGACCACTTCTAGTTAAGACCAAGTATTTTTTAAAACGCTACCACCCTTGACTAACACAACATGTTACAAAAAAAGTGACACAAAAAGATCACAAGTTCGCTCTTTAAAAGAAAAGTAACATCCTAAGACGAATACAAATGAAGTTCACTCTTCTATATTAGCTAAGGAGCACAAATATTGTTCTTTTTCACATCTAGGGCACAAGGATTCTCAAAGATTTCAAGAGTATTAAAAACATCAACATCATCAACCTTTATTCTTCAAGGGTTTCTTCTATTTATAGAGGATTAGAAGAAAGAGTCGTTGCAAATTTCAAATAAGTCTTCTTCATGTGTCTTTGTCCATGTTCAAATGTAAAGAAGCATTAAATGTTCTTCATACATTAAATATTCAAGCAATATTTTAATATACACATGACTTATCAGACCTAAGCCAAATAAGGTTTTTCCAAACTGAAGTAAAATATAGACCATACAAGGTGGGTGGTTTTGGCATAGCTGGAATTTTGCCTTTCCATAAATGTTGTTGGTGTGGAGGAATTTTAGTATGCTCTTCAAAAGATCTTTAATATTAATAAACCTTCCTGAGGCATCTTGGAAGGCAAATAGATAAGACATTCTCTACAATATAGAATAAACATTTATAATATATTCCTGAATTAATATGTGAAATATTTTACACATCTTTATTATTTGTCCAAACACTAACCTATTAGATGATAAACTATATACAAGATGTTATGCATCTATGGACAAATGAAGTACTTATGTTTGTCATGATCTTATACTTAATACAAAAGCAATTTTCATGTTTTATACTTTATTTTACAACACTTAATCAAAATCACCAAGAGTCTAATGAACTTTCATTTAACAAAAAGCTTTCACACTTACCATTTATTTTCTCGTTTTCTCTTCTTTTCTCCAAAACCTTTACAACTTCAATAACTTTACTATAAATTGTTTGTATGTTTTTTTAATCATCTCCACCTTATTTTGTTCTTTTTCCATAGCATTGTTGTGCACCACCGTATCATCTCCGGTCGTTGTTTCTAGAACATTTTCTTTATTGTTGTCATTATTGTTGTTAACGTTATCATTGTTGTGGCTATTATCATCTATTTTTTCTTTACTTAGAATTGTTGTTATAAACCTTTCAAATTTCATTGAGTTAAACTGTTGTCAAATATGTCTCTACCATCAAATATATTATCGACAAGTATCATAACTATTAATAAAAGCAAATCCTCTTTAATAGTTGTCAAATATCTCTCTACACTAATACACTAATGTAACATTCAATTTATCTTCGAAATTATATTCTCTAGCTTGCTTAACCTTCATTTTTATCTGTATAAATTATAAGGACATCATTCAGGTTAGTTTATCTGAGGTTTGGACATAATTTTAGTGTAAAATTAAGAATTAAATGATTTACAATATATGGGAGTTGGCTAACCCTAAACCCTATTATTACACACTTGCACATCAACCATCTTTATTCTTCTACATTTTCCCCATAACTTTATATCATGATCACCCTTTTCTGCTATGTGAGCCCGCAGAGCTATATTACACATTGCTGGAATCCGGAAAGAAAAAGAAGATGCTACTGCTAGTGCTGGTTCTGGAGACATCTCCAAAATAAGAAAAAATAAAAAACATATTCCTTTAACCACTTACCATTAAACATATCAATTTGATAATTTTCTTCTAGTTATAATAATAATAATAATAGTATTTTTATTCTATTCTTATTATTATTAATATTAAATATTAAGAAGATTATTCGATATCAATGTCTACATTATAATAATAATAATTATTATTTAAAGTTAAAGTAGAATAAAATTCTTTTGAAAATTTCTTATAAAATCTTTACTATATCTATTTAAAGTATAACAGGACAATATACTTATATGTCATTAGATTATATCAGATATATTTTTAAATCCGTGATGATCTCTTTTGACAACTATATATGGAGGTACATTGTCTACGAATTTTGTGTGCCACTTGAGAGTTAAGCAAAAATGGCATGTTCTCAAATTCAGAAGGTAGAAGCTAATGTGCATATCAATGCTTCTGCTGAAAAGTTCCATGATGTTTTATGCAACAGGACACACCATATTTCCAACATTTTACCTCAAAAAATAAAATCTGTTGAACTTCACAAAGGTGAATGGGGCACTGAGGGATCCATCATCTGCTGGAACTATTTACATGGTATGTGAATTTTGATTTTGAGTTCAAAGTTTTGTCCTCAAGATTCTTCTCGTTTATCATTAACGCAAAAATATTCAGTATAATTCTTTGTCTTTATTACGGTTCCCGTCTAAGTTACAAGGAATTTTGGGATATTTGAGTGCATGTTTGGGGATTTGGAGTTCCAAAAACATTATAATTTAATTTAAGTATTTATACTTATATTCAATCATAAATATCTTGTATAGTTGAAAATTGTTAACTTGGTACGAGGAATTAATTTTGGTTCATTAGAGTAAATCTATTAGCACTTAATTAATTAGAATTAATTTTAAATATGACTTTTGAATAGTTATTATATAAGTTGATAATAGTTTTCCCAAATATTGGCTTTAAAATACTGAGTAGACTATGAGATAAAATAAACATCTCTTTGTTTTTTGTTTTGGATAACAGATGGGAAAGTTAGTGTGGCTAAGGAGGTGGTTGAAGACATAGACAAGGAAAACAATAAAATGAACTTCAGGGTTATAGATGGTGACATATTGAAGCATTACAAGAGCTTCAAGTTGCTGCTGAAAGTTACTCCAAAGGAAAAGGGAAGTGTTGTGAATTGGGTTCTAGAATATGAGAAAAAAGAAGCTCACACTCCTGACCCTCACACCTTAATGGAATTGGTAATTGAGATGTCCAAAGAAATTGGTGCTCACCTTACTCAAAACAACATAACTAAATGAATGCCAATAATATTTGTCTTATGCTATTTCCTATATAAGAAATAAAGATTTGATGTGTTAAGTGGCTTAGCATAATGCCATCAATTATAAAGCTTAAAAGCTTTAATAAATTGCATGAAACATGACTGGTGGGGGAGAGTTGGGTACCTACTTATGGTGAAGTTATGTGGTGTGGATTACTTTGTCTTTATAACCTATGATTTGAAATTGTTAATTATGAAGTTATGTTTCATATTTTTCTTTCTCCTGTGGATGACAATTTTCTGTGTTTTTTTTTGTGTTATTTTTTTAACAACAAAGAATAATATACATAGGAACACTTTAGGAGTGTTCTAAAATCCTATTACAAGGAAAAATTTGTCTAGAATGTAAATGCACCAGAAAATATATAAAGACCAAGTTAGAAATTATAAAACATCCTCCTATCAACTTTGACCTGTTCTTTTTTTGTAAAATAAGAGTAATATAAAATGAGAAAGCAGCTTCGACAACATGCAGTGAGAATTTGAATGCTCAAGACCTACTTAATTATTTAACCTCTCTCAGACAGTCAATAGGGCGTAGACACCATTCTGCAAATGTTCTTTGAAACCCAATCCCTCCAAATCTTGTCCAACTCCAAGCTTATAATTGTGCCCGTAGAAAAATTTCTACCTCATCCACCTGACCACCTTTAAAGATGACCTTGTTTCTATGCATCCAAATAGTCTTAGTAAGTGCTAACTACATCCCTCTCCACACACGGTTAGCTTGTGCACTCAATCCAGTAAGATAAAAGCTGAGAAAGTGACTAGCTATATCGTTTCTTGTTATTGAAAATAACCCTACCCACTTATCACACTTGACCCATAGTCTCTGTGGAACCTCACATGATAACATAATATGCTGAATAGATTATGCATCCTTGTTACACAAAAGACATAGATTACACGGAGTCTAACCCCTCTCTTTTCAAGATTAATTTTAGATGGTAATCTATCTATCAAAACCCTCAAACCAAACACCTTAGCTATTCCAGGCACTTTAAGACTCCAAACCTTGCTCAAAAAATCATTTCTCAATATATTTGGAATTGCTTTCATGGCCCAATAACCAAATTGGACTGTGTAAGTCTCGATCTTCTCATCCACCCAACACCACTTATCAAATGAATCACCCCTCCAAATAACCAAGGTTGATATTTCAAAAAGTTGTTTTTCCAAGTCTTTCTCCCAATCAAACAGTTCCCTCCTCCACGGTATCTGCCAAATGTACTCTTGTGTGTTCCCGTTACCAATCCTCAAAGAAAGGTCACAGACCAGAAAATCTTTGGTATCTAATACCTTGTATAACCTAGGAAACTTATCCTTTAGCGTCCCATCTCTCACCCACCAATCTTCAAAAAATGTGATCCTACTTCCGTTACCAAGTTTCCATCTAATCCTTTGATCAAACCAATTAGATACTCCAAATACCTCATTAACTTTTCCTAAGTCCTTCCACCAAATTTAAACTTTTTCTGTCAGTCGTAGATTTATTCATATTGCTCCAATCACCATACCTGGATTCAATGAGGTTTCTCTATCCTCCAACATGCTCAAATCCCAACCTTTATTTCCACTTGGCTACAAGAGCAGAGTTGAAAACTTGAATGTCCCTCACTCCCAAACCACCTAACTCAATAGGAAGAGGCAACCCATGGGATTTTTCGCCCTTCAGAATCCCAACCCCATAAGAACCTAGTATGGATTGCCCTGATGGCATTACACACCTGTTTAGGAGCTTTAAAGAAGGAAAACTAAAAAATGAATTTAAGACTGACTTAATCAAGCAAATCCTGCCTACCATAGATAAAAGTCTTCCCTTCCACATCAAAAGCCTCTGATGAATTTTTTTCTGGATAATTGGATTCCAGGATTCCTTCTTTCTATGATTACCACCAATCCTAATCCCCAAATAAGTGAACGAAAGTCTCATCTTACCACAATTCAAGCAATTGGAGAAAAAAATTCAAGTCCCATTTCGATATCCCCACTGCTCCTATTTTGCTTTTGTGAAATTTAACCTTTAACCCAGATACTAACTCAAAGCTACATAGAATATCCTTAACAGCTATAATACAACTGTATTTAGGTTGACAAAAAACACCATATCATCTGCAAATTGTAAAAGCTTCACCTCTGCCCCCTTATTCCCCACAATGATCCCTCTCGAACCAATCCAACCAACCCTTTAACCATAATCAGAAACAAAAATGGGACAAGTGGATCACCTTGCCTTAGCCCTCTTATCGGTCTAAATTCCTTAGTTGGACATCTATTAACCAATATCAAAACAGATACAGATTTGAGACACATATTAATCCACGAAATCCACCTATAGTTAAAACATAATCTCCTCATCATATATTCTAAGAAGTCCTATTCGACCGAGTCATATGCTTTTTCAAAATCAACCTTAACTATCACCCCCTTCAAACTTTCTTTTGTAATAAAATCTACCGTCTCATTCACAATTAATGCACTATCCAAAAGTCCTCTCCCACTAAGGGGCGCTGATTGGGTTTGATCAATGACTTTGTCCAACACGTTTTTAAGTCTATTAGCAAGAATTTTAGCAATAACTTTATAAAGACACCCCACCAAAGAGATAGGCCGAAAAGTCTCCTAGCTTAAATTCTCTAATGATGAATGTCAAAACATAACCAACAATTAAAAATCTATGTAAAATAAATTATTTGACCTATATAATAATAAAAATTAACTATTTTTAGTTAATAAAAAAACTCATATTAAATAAAACAAACTATTTCACATACTAAAAAAACTTTGTACAACCAATAAAAAATACATCTTAAAGTAAAAACACAAGACCGTACAAGGCTGGTGATCTTTGCAAAGCTGAAATTTTGCCTTTCCAAAGAGGTTGTTGGCGTGGAAAAACTTTAGTGTGTTCTTCAGGAGATTCTTGATATTGACAAACCTTTGCAAGTTATATTGAAAGACAAATAAAAAAGGCATTATCTACGACATAAATATAATTAAGTTAATCCGTAAAATACTTCAAACTATACATCTCTATTTTGCTTGTCCAAATGTTAACTTATTAGATGAAAAACTATATGCAAGATATTATGCATCGGTCTAATAAATGAAACACTTGCATTTGTAGCATTTGTAAGAGATAAACAATTTTCATGTTTCACTTTATAACATTTAATCAAAATCATTAGTAATGTAATAAACTTTTATCTAACAAAAAGCTTTCAAACTCACGATTTATTTTCTCGTTCTTTTTTTCTCCAAAAACCTTTGTAAATTTGACAACTCTACTACAAATTATTTGCTTGTTTTTTCTCTTGTCTACTTAATTTTGTTCTTTTCCATAGAGTCGTTACGCACGGTGCTGCTTCTCGAGCACTTTCTTTGTCTTGTCGTCCCCACCATTGTTCCATTGTTATTGTCATTAATGTTATTGTTCACGATATTATTACGGTTGTGGCTGCTATAATCTATTTTCCCTTAGAATTGTTATTGTAAACCTTTCAAATAAAGATGAGTTGATGTAATCTGTAACTTACAATGACACCTGGATTAACGCCAACTAAAAAACTATGGTAAAAAACTTTTTTAATCGTTGTCAAATGTCTATACTAATGTAACATTTAATTTGTTTTCGATATTATAATCTCTATCTTGCTTAACCTTTATTTTTGTCTGTGTAAATTATGAAGACATCATTCAGGTTAGTTTATGTGGGTTTGGACAAAATTTTAGTGTAAAATTAAGAATAAAATGATTTACAATATCTGGGACTTGGGTAGCCCGAAACCCTATTATTATACACTTGCACATCAACCATCTTTATTCTTCTACATTTTCCCAGAACTTTAGATCATGGTCACCCTTTTCTCCTATGTGAGCCCGCATAGCTATATTATACATTGCTGGAATACCGAAAGAAAAAGAAGATGCTATTGCTAGTGCTGGTTCTGGAGATATCTCCAATAAAAAACATATTCCTTTAGCCACTTACCATTAAACATATCAATTTGATAATTTTCTTCTAGTTATAATAATAATAATTATTATTATTATCAAATATTAAGAAGAGTATTCGATATCAATGTCATTATTATTATTATTATTATTATTATTTAAATTAAAATTTAAAGTAGAATAAAATCTTTTGAAAATTTCTTACTATATTTATTTAAAGTATAACAAGACAACATACTTATATATATATCATTAGGTTATATCAGATATATTTTTAAATCCGTCATTATCTTTTTTGACAACTATATATGCAGGTACATTGTCTACGATTTTGGTGTGTCTCTTGAGAGTAAAGCAAAAATGGCAAATTCTCAAATTCTGAAGGTGGAAGCTAGTGTGCATATAAATGCTTCTGCTGAACAGTTCCATGATTTATATTGCAACAGAACACACCATATTGCCAACATTTTACCTCAAATTGTTAAATCTGTTGAAATTCATAAAGGTGAATGGGGCACTGAGGGATCCATCATCTGCTGGAACTATTTACATGGTATGTCAATTTTGATTTTGAATTCAAAGTTTTATCCACAAGATTCTTCTCGTTTTCCATTTACGCATACTTTGTCTTTATTATGGTTTCCGTCTACGTTAATAAGGATTTTGGGATATTTTATTGAATGTTTGGGGACAATTTTCTAGAAATTTGTTTTGGAGTTCCAAAACTATATAATTTAATTGAAGTATTTATACATATATTCAATCATAAAGAACTCCTATAGTTGAAAATTGTTAACTTGGTAACGAAGAATTAATTTTGGTTCATTAGAGTAAATCTATTACCACTTAATCAATTAAAATTAATTTTGAATATGACATTTGAGTAGTTATTATATAAATTGATAATAGTTGCACAAATATTGGCTTTAAAATGACAAGAGTACACTATGTTGGACAAGCTTATGAGTATACTGTGAGATAAAATAAACATCTCTTTGTTTTTTGTTTTGGATAACAGATGGGAAAATCAGTGTGGCTAAGTATATAATGAACTTCAGGGTTATAGATGGTGACCTGTTGAAGCATTACAAGAGCTTCAAGTTTCTGCTGAAAGTTACTCTAAAGGAAAAGGGAAGTGTTGTGAGTTGGGTTCTGGAATATGAGAAAAAAGAAGCCCACACTTCTGACCCTCACACCTTAATGGAATTGGTAATTGAGATGTGCAAAGAAATTGGTGCTCACCTTACTCAAAACAACATAACTAAATGAATGCCAATAATATATATATCTTGTGCTATTTCCTATATAAGAAATAAAGATTTGATGTCTTATTTGGCTTAACATAATACCATCAATTAAAAAGCTTAAAAGCTTAATAAGTTGCATCAAACATGATTATTGGGGAGAGTTGGGTACTACTTATGGTGAAGTTGTGTGGTGTAGATGACCGTGTCTTTGGAACCTATGATTTGAAATTGTTGATTATGAAGTTATGTTTCATATTTTTCTTTCTTTTGTGGATGACTATTTTTATGTATGTCTTAAATTCTCTAGTGACCAAGATTGTCACAATACCACCAACAATTAAAAATCTATGTAAAATAAATTATTTGACATGTATACTAATAAGTTTTTTTATTTTTTATTTTACTTTCTATAGTTAATAAAACAAACTTATTAAATATAATAAACTATTTTACATATTAAAAAAACTTTGTACAACAAATAAAAAATACACCTTAACGTAATACTTAATTTACTAACCTATATTAATTTTTAATTCAAATTTTCTTACCTATTTAAATCCTAATAAATATTATTATTGAGATTCAACTTATAAAAATGATTACACATAACTTTGATTAAAGTACAATTTAAAGTGAATTTGGTAAAGAAAATTAACTACCATCATATTTATAATAATATTTAGAAGTATAAGAATTTTTATGGTGAGTTTATAAATATTAAATAATTTTCACATTAAATTCAATAGATTATTTAAAGTAATACTAAGGCATAAAAATTGATAGTTATATTATTATTTTATTAAGTGAAAACAAGATAATTAATAAAATTAGGGATTATTAAATAATATTTGAACTAAAACAAATTATACTGTATAGAGTTAAATTTTATGATAAAACTGAATTAATTATTTATAAAAAAATTACAGTGAATTTTATATTTATTTAATTTTAAAAGTTGAATTGCTCCTAAATTTTACTTCTTGCACTAAATTGAACTATATCTTATGAGATTGTAAAATATATTTCTAAATAAAATATCTATGATAATAAAATATACTTCACTGATGTATCGTTCTGAAATATCTAGAGGTTGTGATTCTTGTACCTTCTTATCCTTCCCAACACCTATTTTCAAATTTAATGAATAAGAGAATATTGCACTTGGCACTTTGTAAGTGATCCTTGCTTATGCCTTTAGTGGTGCGAGAGCAAAATTTTTTTCCCAATTACCTTTGCAAATCTAAACATAACCTCATTTCTCTTATTCTAAATGTAGAACACTGTTGTTACCTATACATTACGTCGTAATCTTTTCCTTTTAAATCCTAAATCTAACATGCTAAACTATAATAAATTATTCCCTAATTAATCATGAGAGATTGTATTAATAAATATTAACCCACTTCAACCAAGACTTGGCACCAAGTTTGTTATCTAACATCTAAAAAATAAATGACTTCATGATTATTTAGCTACGCCACACACAACAAACTTAGTGGTACCTACCGTGATCCCTTTTTTTTACAAGTTGTCTTTAGTTGCCATCATCTTCTACATTATTCTCCAAAAACAACACAAAGTTTTGATGATATTGTCGTTTAAGGGTTACATCATTTTCAAAAGTGAAACTCTTCTCTAAGGATAGTTTTTGGTTTTGAGGGATGCTCCCAATAAGATGCCCTTCCATCCAATTGTGTGTTGGATCTTTCTTCTAGTTGTTAGGTACTCAATCATTTAAAGGTTAAGCTCCAATATCAATACCAATTGTGAAACAAATAAAATATACAAAAAAAAATGATTGGATTGTGTATTCAAAACATTTTAAAGATTTTAACATGAAAATAGTCAGACAAAGTTTTAATATAACATATGTTTTATTTATAGAAAATCAAATTTAGATAAAGATAATCAGACACGACTTTAAGTTGACATACTTTTACTAAAAATGATCTTTTTAAATCTTGTTGTGGAAAAGAAAATTCTCATTCTTTAACTAAATGCTTTATAATAGTATGCAATACGAAGATATTAAAGTAGAGAATTTTACACTTTATATTTTTATATTGGTTTGTCTGAAAATCCAAACTACATCTAGTTTTTGATTAACATGAACAAGTTCTACTATGCAGATTACTGCAGGAAAATATAAGGCGAGAATTCTTGGGACCTCAATCACTCTTGACTACAACTGAGTATTATTTAGATTGTAGCTACACTTGGCTAAAACTAATTGAACACAATCACTCATAGCGAAGATGGAGTATAATTTAGAACACAATCACTCCTAGTTAAGACCGATTTAGAACATAGCTATTCTTGGCTAAAATAGAGTATTATTCGAAACACAACTATTCTTGACTAATATTGAGTACTATTATGAACACAACCACTCCTAGCAAAGACAAAGTATTGTATGGAATGTGACCACCCCTAACTAACACAAGAGGTTACAAAGAAAGTGATACAAAAGAGAAGTAACATCTTGAGACAAATATAAATGAAGTTCACTCTTCTAGATTAGTTAAGGAACAAAAATATTATTCTTTTTTTGTTAAGTCACTGGATGAAAATAATCCCTCAGACGAATCTCATAAGAGTAATATGAGTTTTTCTTATGATAACAAACACTATAAGAAAATTAAAGGAAATAACAAAGTTAATGTCCATGATAAATAGAAAACAACATGCAACATAACTTGATAGATGATAGTGCAAGAATAAATGTATAATATGATACACTGATACTTTGGATAGACAATCAAAATCAAACGGACGAAGAAACAATGTGAGGTCATATTAGACAAAGCACCAAATGATACAAATACAACAAAGAAGTGTTAGACAGACAAATCAATACACACATGACAGATGGAACGTCAAAGAGCACATTAGTCGAAGCATATTATTTCGATAAACGATCTATCATCACATGGAATATCTCTAAACTTAATGTTTACATTCATAATTTCAAAGACATGGTTTATGAATTTATTGAAATATAAATTAAATCTAAAGTGTCTCAATGTTTAACATCATGAAACATTTAGAAAGTTTTTGAAAATGAATTAATGCTAGAAATTCTGAGATAGAAAGTTCTTATATAATTTGGAATTTTTTATTCATATATTAAATGAAATTAATTATGATTGATTATCATCTTATGAAAATAATAATTCTAATGGAGGAATGATGTAGAAGTTTTCAAATTAAAAGAGAGATTGACGAAGTTGAACCTGCATGAGTCATGGAACATTTAAAGAATGGAAAATACAAGCATACAACGTTCGAATTTGTATGGAGAAGAAATGTTAGAAGAATGAGGCTTATAAAGAACGTAACCAATAGTTCTCACATCAACATTCAGAAGTGTTACATATATAGAAAGTTTATAAATGAATTGAAAAATTCATTAAATAGATTAAAGAAGAAAATATTCAACAACGTAAAGGATTCCATTTATAGAAGCTTCAACGATCATTATTCAAATGACTATATAAAGACCTTGAAGATGAAAAATAAGGAAACACGAACGAACAACGATCAAGTTGTTAGTGTAAATATGAAAAAATAGAATTGTTATCTAAGTCTCATTGTTTATAAGCTTTTTGAGAGCAAACCATTGTAAATTCTTCACATTGTGAATTATACCTTGTGAGCTTTGATAATTCTCTTTGTATTTTCCTTCTTATTATGAGAGGTCTTGATCTCAAGGGGAGATTAAGAGTGGGATACATGAAGAGGTTTATAAACTCGTTTATAGATAGACATTAAAACTCTTACCTAGAGAGGTTAGAATACTTGTTTTCTTGAGAGGCATTAAAACTCTTTACCTAAAGAGGTGGAGAATACTTGTTTCCTGAAAATGTGTTTAAACTTGTTTCTAGTGAAAATTCTTAAGCAATTTGTTTAAGGGGACTGGACGTAGTCCTGTTTGTAGAGTGAACTAGTATAAATATTTGTCTACTTCTCTCATTGCCTTACTTTTTTTTATATCGTCTTTGAATTGTTCGTATTTAACGATTTGAGTTCAGGCTACATTCAAACTCCCTTTTCTTGAGCCAACTAGAACTACATTTTTCACATCTAGGGCATAAGGATTCTTAAATATTGCAAGAGTGTTAAAAGCATTAGTGTTGTCAACCTTTCTTCTTCAAAGTTACCTTATATTTATAGAGGATTAGAAGAAAGAGTTGTTGTGGATCTTCAGAGAAGTCTTCTTCTTCATGTTGTATTTGTCCATGTTTAAACATAAAGATGCATTACATGTTTTTCATACAATATTAATTCATATATATTCTTCAAGCAAAATTTTGATATATGACATGACTTATCTGGTCTAAGTCAGATAACTTTTATCTAAACTGAAGTGAAAGCACAAGACCGTATAAGGTTGGAGGTCTTCGCAAAGCTGAAATGTTTCCTTTCCGGAAAGGTTGTTGGCATGAAGAAACTTTAGTGTGTTCTTCAAGAGATCCTTGATATTGAGAAACCTTCGCAAGGTTATCTTGAAAGACAAATAGAAGAGACACTCTTTACAACATAAAATAACATTTATAATATATTTGAGTTGATCCGTGAAATGCTTCAAACTATGTATCTCTATTGCTTGTCCAATTGTTAATTTATTGGATGAAAAATTATATGAGAAATGTTATCGGTCAGACAAATGAAACACTTGCATCTGTCATGATCTTATACTTAAGACAACAACAATTTTCATGTTTCACACTTTATTTTAAAACACTTAATCAAAGGAATCTAATAAACTTTCATCTAACTAAAAGCTTTCACACTCACCTTTTTCATTTTTTCGTTCTTCTGATTTTCTTGTTTTTTCTCTTTTCTATTTCATTTTGTTCTTTTTCATAGAGCCATTGCATATGATGCTGCTTTTCGAGCATTTTCTTTGTCTTGTCGTCCCCACCATTGTTTCATTGTTGTTATCATTGATGTTGTTGTTCATGTTGTCGTGACTATTGTGGCTGCTATAATCTATTTTGTCCATTGCGATCGTTACTGTAAACCTTTCATATAAAGATGAGTTAATATGTAACTTAGAATGACACCGCGATAACGCCAACTAAAAAACTATGGTAAAAGGCTTATTTAATCGTTATGTCTATACTAGTGTATCATTTAATTTGTTTTCGATATTATAATCTCTAGCTTGTTTAACCTTCATTTTTGTTTGCATAAATTATGAAGACATCATTCAGGTTAGTTTATGTGGGTTTGGACAAAATTTTAGTGTAAAATCAAGAATAAAATGATTTACAATATCTGGGACTTGGGTAGCCCGAAACCCTATTATTATACACTTGCACATCAACCATCTTTATTCTTCTACATTTTCCCAGAACTTTAGATCATGGTCACCCTTTTCTCCTATGTGAGCCCGCATAGCTATATTACACATTGCTGGAATCCGGAAAGAAAAGAAGATGCTATTGCTAGTGCTGGTTCTGAAGATATCTCCAATAAAAAACATATTCCTTTAGCCACTTACCATTAAACCTATAAATTTGATAATTTTCTTCTAGTTAATAATAACAATTATCATTATTAAATATTAAGAAGAGTATTCGATATCAATGTCAATATATTATTATTATTATTATTATTATTTAAATTTAAATTTAAATTTAAAGTAAAATAAAATCTTTTGAGAATTTCTTACAAAATCCTTACTATATTTATTTAAAGTATAACAAGACAAGATACTCTTATATATATATATATATATATATATA
>Ga0209489_106702_pt1 | contig 18191 bp, 4 predicted proteins | sample SiratrowhiteBW_FD_187527 | JGI IMG/M metagenome (GOLD analysis project Ga0209489, IMG submission 187527) | Root nodule microbial communities of legume samples collected from California, USA - Siratro white BW (SPAdes) (version 2) | ecosystem: Host-associated > Plants > Roots > Nodule | place: USA...
TATATAAATAATAGTAAAAATAATATATATATATATATATATATATATATATGTATATATATATGTATATATATATATATATATATATTTGTCTTTTGAAAAATTCAGAATAGCAGTCATTCCACTATAGCGAACGGGTTGGCTGCTATGCTCTGCAATCCGGTATTTAAAACATTGGTTCAAAATATCTAGGCTATTCTTATTCTAATTGTCCAACTTATTGTTGATCGTGAATGCATTGGTACTTTTTGAGCATCTTCTAGGTGTTGATCTATAGATTTATATGCTAACTTTATACGAATGCTGCAATTTTAGCATTTTTTAATTATTTTGGGCGGAAAAGGGCCAACGTTGACTATTGTATGTTGCTCAAAAATTGAAGCATAAAAGACCAGGTCATGTGTGTCCTTTTAACTATGTCTTCTTCAGGAACCAACGGTTCCTAGGCATTTACACCTTTCATAATCCTTGCATTTCTAAAATTATATGAAATATTTGGTTCAGCATTTGTCATTAAAATAAAATTGTTAACGTCAACCCTTAAAGTTAATTTTGAACAACTAAATGTAACAAGTTTTTTATTAGGGAAAATTATTCATTACAAAGAATATATACAAGTATAATAAATGTTTTCTTTTCCAATAGAATCTTTTTGTTAGTTATTTGTATTTTAAATTATAGTTGCGATCATTATAATCTTAATTTTCATCATTTGATGTTAAAGGCCTATGAGCAATATTACCTTTGTTGTAAGACTCAACAATTTAAAACATTTTATATGATTTTTACTTTTATATTTTTACAAATTTAGGCCATATCTTGTGCTCATTTTAGCTTTTAAGGAAGCCTGATGTCGATAATGTGTAAGAATAAGGTGTTCTGAATTTGTTTGTTCATTTTTCCTCACAAGGTTTATCTGCCTTACCTGCCTTTTGGCATGGAACAATTTTTACAAGAGATGAACTTTAAATAGGATGGGGTTCAAAATTTTCTACTGTTTGTTTAATATTCTACATAATGTTCTGCATGTTTCTTTTCTGTCTTTTGACTGCTTGATTCCAATTTGATGTTAGGATGCTTTAGAGTTTTTCCTGCATTTTCTTGATCAAGTCGAACGAGCTAATGCTGGGAAAACTGAACTGGATCCTTCGAGGAGTTTCAAATTTGGTATTGAAGACAGAATTTTATGTTCGTCTGGAAAAGTTACATATAATAGAAGGAATGATTACATTCTTTCTCTCAATATCCCGTTACATGAAGCGACTAACAAAGGTGTGTATTTAGGTTACTAGCCTTTCCTTAAGTTAGAATTGGGATGTCTTCTGGACGTCAACTCAAATCTAATACTTGTTTGTTTGAGAAATTTCAGACGAACTAGAATCCTTTCACAAACTGAAAGAAGGTAAACTTGCAGAAGGAAAGGAAATGTAAGTGAAGATGCTAAGAGATCTTACTATTTCATTCATAAGTTTCTTTGAATGCTGCTGAGCATATTTATTCTGATAGAAATGCTGATGAGATTGTGCGTCCGAGGGTGCCTTTAGAAACGTGCCTTGCAAACTTCTCAGCTCCTGAGGAGATACATGATTTTTACAGTACTGCTTTGAAGACAAAGACTACAGCACTGAAGTAAGCATTCTGAAGTTTCTAAATATATTAAATTGCAGTGCCATGCTTGTTGCACTGATGGATTTTCTTTAGTTTTGTCAATTGTTTACTAAGTCATGGACTTTGATGAGTGGTATAACCATCGTTAAGAGAGAAACCGAGAAGACATTTGATGAATTTTGTGTATTTAGACCACAACAAAGCAGATAATTTTATAGAGGAGAAAATATAATTACAAAAAATTCAGTTACTCTATGTTAGGTTAATAACGTAAATATAGAATCAGTCTAATTGATTCTATATTAGAGCGTTTAAAAATAATCTGTCTGCTGAAACAACATTTATTCCTTAGGACTGCAGGTCTGACCTCATTTCCTGATTACCTGGTTTTACATATGCGGAGATTTGTTATGGAGGCAGGATGGGTACCCAAAAAGCTCGGTATGTTTTGTCTTGATATGCTTATATACATTAAAAGAGTATTAGTTTTTTAAGATATTTTTTTACGATCTATATCATTTATTAAGCAGTTTTCTTCTTTCAGATGTGTATATTGATGTTCCTGATATCATAGATATCAGTCATATGCGTAGCAAAGGTCACCAGCCTGGGGAAGAGTTGTTACCTGATGGCGGTATGTGAGAAGTTCTCTGTTCAAGTGATATCTTAAGAGAGTTTAAAACAAAGAAAATCAGATAGTTTGTTTCATAGAAGTTAGATTCACAGAAAGTGTGTCAACTAAGTTCAGTGTTAGTCACTTTGCTTTTATATATCTAATGTCCCATTGGCGTAGATAACACTGGACTTTGATTTGAAGAGATCGAGCTTATATATTGGGTGGCTTACTATGATGTAAATATCAGCTCCCATTACTGGTGATTGCACATATGCTTAGTCCACTAAATTAGGTTTTTAATATTTGTTATAATTATAGAAATGAGGAGTTAATCCTACATAATCAGAAATATTGATATAATTATAGAAATAAGGAATTGATCCTATATAATAAAATATCTATATTATGTATGTATTTTTAGGAACTTTTTTATTTATTCCTGTGTCATATTTTTGTTATTGGAGAATGTCAAATCTTCTCTATCTATTGTGTTGATTCCTTTTTCTCAATATAAATAAAGCATCCATGCTGTAATAGACGGTTCCAACTTAATGTTTCTCGTTCTTAGAGTTTAACATGGTATCTAGAGCTTTTTCCAAAACTACTTTGGCTTGGTGAGCCCACAGTCCCTTGGAGAATTTTTTTTTTCAAACCTTTTTCACAAGTTCGAGGCCTACTCCTTAGGTTTTTTTTGTTTTTATTTTTTCCTCTAGCTTTCCAAAAGTTGTCTTCCACCCAACATTACCCTCTAGAATAGATTCTCCCATCTTTTCAAACCATATTGTTAGTACTAAGATCGATGAGTCTAACTCTTTCTCTTGGGTTTCCAAAATCGAGTTATGCTTAAGTGGATTGGACTACAAATCTCATCTTTCTACCAATGCTGAATCATTTTTTACAAAGCATTGTGAACAATGGATAAAGATTGATGTTCAACTCTATAGTGTTATTAAATCTACCATTAACACCTCACTCAAACCTATTTTTGGTCCCCATGAGATGTGTGCATTAGTTTGGAGTGAGACTCGAGCTCTTTAACATGTGCCAAGATCTCTTGATAGTTCTTGCCCCACGACATTGTGATGGTCTTGTATTTTCTTATCAAGGGTAGCTTCATGTTGTCTTGCATGATTTTAATGAGCTTTTTCCGCCATATGCAAATGTAAAGAAGGAACTTGAGAACCATAGTACGTTCTTTATGACCTTGGGCCTATATGGTTTGCAACAAGAGTAGTGAAGAAGAGGCAGGTGAAAGTCAAAGTTGAATGACAGGGACGAAACGGATGAAGACCCATCGCAGTTGAAAATGTTTTAGGTTTGCTTAGGGTTATGTCATCTGTGAGGGTAAAATAAGTATAAGAGTGGATCTCAGGTCATCCATATTAAATCTATCACCCAACCTGTATGAGAGTGTGTTATTTTGGGTTGGGTTGGGTTTTATTTATGATTGGGTTAAACTCATCCCAATCTAATTGGGTTGGATTAGGTCGGGTTGGGTAACCTAACCCAATGAACACCCGTAATATCCTTAATCAAACTTCATGTCTTAATACTCCTCAACAAAATGGAGTAGTCGGATGATAAAACAGAAATCTTATTGAAACTACTTAGATATTTCACACATTCATCTTCTTTGTCAGTTTTGGGGAGATGTCCTTATAACATTTTATCTCATTAACTGGATGTCGTCATTTGTCCTTAGTGAATGGGTATCCCACTCTATTCTTTTTCATCACTCCCCTCTATATAGTCTTCCTTCACATATTTTTGGTACCACATGTTTTGTACATAATCTCACACTTGATCGAGATAAACTCTATCATTCAAAGTGTCATCTTGAGATATCATCACTCTCAAAAAGGGTGTCAATGTTTCACTCGTGATCTTCATGGGTATTGTGTTTGCTGATGTCTCTTTTCCCTAGAGTTTAACACCTTTGTTAATCTGTTTTCAAATATGTTCATTTCTGATGACTTTTATTTATATGGAAAGATATAGTGGGTCCATAGTTTTGTTTCTTAAGCTTTAATTTTATCTAAATAAAATACATGTGATGAATCGATTATGCAATCTTAGTTAACTAATAAATTTTGGCTTCTCATCAGTTCTTCAACTTATCTCATAAAAGGTTGTGCCTTTTCAGCTAATTGGCCAATTACTTTTTCAAATGAACCCGATCTGAAAATTATCAAATCTCTTGGCATTAATTATTTGTGATTTGCAGTTCCCGATGAGGAAGATTCAAACAAAATGTGGGCCAATGAAGAAATTGTCGCCCAGCTGGTTTCCATGGGTTTTAATGATCTCCATTGTCAGAAAGCTGCCATCAATACGTCAAATGTTGGAGTAGAAGAGGCAATGAATTGGTTGCTATCTCACATGGATGATCCAGGTATCTGATTTTTTTTTTTTTTTTTTTGTAGAACAATCTTTTTTGCTGGTCACCTCGCAGTGTTGGACTTAATGCTGGATAAATTTGTTTTACATAGATATTGACCTTCCTATATCCAAAGGTCATGGCTCTGAAACTTCGACAGTCATAGACCAATCAAAAGTTGATACTCTAATTTCATTTGGATTTCAAGAAGAAATTGCTAGAAAGGCTCTGGAAGCATCGGTAATATTCTGTTTTTGTTTTTCCTCTCCCTTGTGACAGTAGCATAATGTTTTTGATAAATTGTGCCAGAATATTTGAATGCATAAGCGGAAATCATTGTTCTGTAGGGCGGAGACATTGAGAAAGCGACAGATTGGATATTTAACGACCCTAATGCATCAGTTTCCAGCATGGATGCTACCCCATCAAATGCTTCATCCACTTCCAATGATGTTAACCTACCTGATGGAGGAGGGAGTAAGTTCCTTTCACTTTCTCTACGTACCTTGTGGGTTTTATTGATTTTTAACTAATAAAAAAGTCAAAGATGGTAATAATTGTGAAACATGATCATTTAATTCTACTTTCACTTTCACCACTCCTGAAAATCTTACTATTTTGATGTCTTGTTTATGTAATCTTCTTTGTTTCCTTTCATGTTACTCTTCTTTGTTTCCTTTCATGTTACTGCCAAGTGATAAGATTTCCTTCGTGGGATTTAATCTATTTTTTAGTGGGTTGGATGGGCATGGATTTAAAATTGTTGAATCTTATTGTTTTTATTAATTTGACTATCTTATTTCATTGTTCAATCTTTGTTCCAGAATATCGACTTATTGGGGTTGTAAGCCATAGTGGAACCTCTACGCTTTGTGGTCACTATGTTGCTCACGTTTTAAAAGATGGTAGATGGGTAATTTTCAACGACAACAAGGTTGGGGCTTCCATTAATCCTCCAAAGGAAATGGGCTATCTCTATTTCTTCGAGAGGCTTTAATTGCTGAATATACAGTGATAGGCGTTGAACAAGGTGAATATTTCAACCATTAAGAAGCGCTGGACGTTTTTGATAGCATGACATGTCACCTACACCTGCTGATGTGATAATATTTGCTACCCTGGTCTTGATGCTTGGTAAACGTTCCTCTAGTTGGCCGAATCTTCTTTCTTGGTTGGTTCTCAACGGTAATGAAGCTTTTGGAACATCACATTTCATTCATCTTTTATACATTGCATGTTTAGGTATTCAAGTAACAATTTGTCAATTCTAGGAATTCAAACACCAATTGTGAACATTATACAGCTTCATTTTTCTGATGTCTAAAACCAGTTTCTTTGAAAAGTTTATTACAACTTTCGTTCCTTGCTTTTTAGCAATCACTTGAATTCTTTCTCTGGCCGATTATAGAGAAAAAATGTGTTCAATTTGAGTGCAGTAACATATGCATGTTATCTAAAACCGATGAATGATTTTATTACAATTTTTCGGACATTTGATTATGTAGTTTTGATTAGTCATAACATGAGAAAATTCTTTGGAGAATGGTTTATGGAACGTTGTATTTCATATTGAAAGTATAGAAATATTTTCAGTAAATAAAAAAAAAAGTAATCAAAATGTTATTTGGCCAGAAACAGTATAAAGAGAAAATTGGGTAATAACAAGACAGTATTTGTCGTCTAATTGTCGGGAAAGGATCCGTAAGTTTTTTGGGGGAATTAATAAAATGAATATGATAAACGCTTTATAGAGTGACATTTAATTCTTCGAAAGTTTAGTAATGGAAGAATTGGAGAGGATCTTTTCTCCTAGTTCCGTGAAGATTTTAGAAGGATCAAAGGACCTAATGAGCAGGTCTCAGTTTGAGTGTTTAAATTGCAGATTCCTATTTGTAGTAGCTCCTGAGCACGAGTTACGCTACCGTAGTTCACTTACTGTTATATCCTTCATCAAGAATGTGCCAGGTGCCCAAAGTGTTTGTTAGGAACTCAGTAAGATTAGCAGGACAGAAAAAAAGCACCGAATTTATTAGTAGTACTTTTTGCTTAAGACATGAACAGTTTTAGCTTAGAGCTGTAAACGTTGAAGATGAAAAAACATCTGAAAGTAAAGAGCTACTTCATTTATTCGAGAATCTAATATAGATGCATTTTAGATACACATTTCCATAAATGAATAATCCTTTCATACTTTTCCTGCTTTTTACTTTCTAAAATGAAGAACATATGGTGTTTGGTCAGTAGCAAAAATAACAGAGAGGATCCGATTAAAGAATTGAATCTGATCAAAGGCAGGGGAAGGAAACAGAAGAAAACTATAGGGAAAAAAATCAAGAAATACCCTAGTGAAAATGTATTGGTTAAAACCTAGGAAAACTAGTTCATGTTTTAGCAAGACAAATGACCGTTTTAGCTTTTAAGAATGATTCTTCCGGCACCTCCATACTTCCTGTACCTCCATAATTTTGATATATTCCTATTTTAACCTTAAGAAAAAGATAAAAATAATCTTCGTTGATGGTAACTGCAATTTAATTTTTTTTTTCTTTTCATGGGTTACCCAAACCATAATACAATTAAAAAATATTATCATTACGGACTGTACAACTCGCAATTATTTTTTCTACACCTTTTACATTTCGAGTTGTATAACCTGCAATTATTTTTTCCGCAACTTTTACATTGCGGGTTGTACAACCCGTAATGGATTTAAAAAAAAAAATTGTATTGTGGATTGTACAACCCGTAATGTATTAATAAAAAAATACAAAATGAAGATAAAATGTAAACGTTAGAAATTGAGGAGAATTGTAAGGTTGATCACGGAGCCATGGATAAAATATTCTAAGACCCACCACCTGTCCCACTCCTCTAATTCTCTGTAGTTGAATTGACGAGGCCACAAACACCTCTCTCTCTCGTTCCTCATTATTTGCATTTGTTTTTTTGCACGATCAGAAAGGCTAAAGTGTGGAAGGTTGGCGAACAGTGAATAGGTGTAGTGGTAAAAGAATAAAAAAGTTAAAGAAGGAAGGGGTATATATATGTGGGGGAGTATACAGATATAGATATAGTGGTGCAACTATGGTGATTTGCATTTTGCGGTTTTTGTTGGGTGCTTGTGGGTTGGATGGTTTGTTGCTTCTATTTTGTGTTTACATTACGGGGTTGTACAACCCGCAATGTATTTATAATTTTTTTTAGAAAGGCTAAAGTGTGGAAGGTTGGCGAACAGTGAATAGGTGTAGTGGTAAAAGAATAGAAAAGTTAAAGAAGGAAGGAGTATATATATGTGGGGGAGTATATAGATATAGATATAGTGGTGCAACTATGGTGATTTGTATTTTGCGGTTTTTGTTCGGTGCTTGTGGGTTGGATGATTTGTTGCTTCTATTTTGGTGTTTACATTGCGGGTTGTACAACCCGCAATGTATTTATAATTTTTTTTTATCCACAATATAAAAAAATTTTAAATGCATTGCGTGTTGTACAAACCGCAATATATTTTAAAAAACAATTGTATTTATTTTTTTTATTAGCAATACAAAAAAAATTTAAATGCATTGCGGCTTGTACAAACCACAATATATTTTTAAAAAAAATTGTATTGAGGGTTGTACAACCCATAATGTAAAAAATGTAGAAAAAATAATTATGAGTTGTACAATCTGCAATGATAATATTTTTTAGTTGCATTGCGGTTTGTGCCAGCCGCGAAGAAAAAAAAAATAAATCGTAGTTACTATCAACAAAAGCTATTTTCGTCTTTTTTCTCAAGGTTAAAATAGGAATATATCAAAATTATGGAGGTGCAAGAAGTCAATATGGAGGTGCAGGAAGAATCAGTCTTAGCTTAAAGCTCTAAGTCTTTGTTTTTAACGAAGTCCAAGTGCGGTGGCATCAACTATTTTGTCCATATGTAGCTGAAGGTTGTTACTTTCTACACCTCCATAATCTAAAATGACATCTTCATATAATATCAAAATCCAATTTTATCTTTTTAAAATTATATTTCAAAATATATAATCTAGAATACAAAAGATGTATTCCTGAATTGTATATTTCAGAACACATCTTGTGTATTCCGAATTATATACAATGGAAAATATCATTTGCATTGCAAATTATATATTCTCTATAATGTACGATTCAAAATACAATAGTTTTAGATTTTAAAATTTTAATGTTTTTTACAATTAATTTATATTAAAGAATAATTTTTGTATTTTAAACACAAATAATTTATTTTAAATAACTATTTGTTAAATTATCAATAATTTACTTAAAGTAAACACAATAAATCATGATAATATCTAATATATTAATGATCAAATTTTTTTTATCAATGTCATTGTTAAATTTAAAATACAAAACCTAAGTGTATTGAAAAACTACCTAAGAACTAGAATTATGTTTATGTTGTCGGCCTTGTAGAACATGTGGACATCTGGTATAAATGATCCCCCATCTATGTCATCACGAGCAAACTACAATACATTATGGGTTTTATCTCATGTTGGAGTACCTTCTGCCACACGTCCACAATCGATCACGCATCACAAAATGCTTGTGATTCTCCTAAATATACCATGCATTCATTGAAATTACATTAGGCACTTCAAATATTAAAACAAAAAACATGGTAAAATAATAATGGAAATAACTCACTAGACAAACATACTTCTATTGTGACAACGATCGTTCTTGACTATCATTAAAACTATGTGGACGACGATGCAGCAGTACAGATGATTGATCTTTGACTATCCAAGGAAGTATGTAGGGGTGTGACATTGATTTGAACCTATGCATGTATCTAACTGCACATGTTGAGAGATGTGAGGCCAATATTACACCAGTAACATGATGGTTGGGATAGTGCAACCATTGGTTATCAATCAAAACTCCTACACTTCCTTCAAATGGTGGGGAAGGTTGACGAATCGTCCACTCGTACCCAGATTGCCGCAATAAACGCTTCAACAAATAGCGTTGTAAGCACGTCCGAAGCTGGATATATCCAAAGGATATTGTTATCACCTTAAACACCTGACTAGGACGATGGTTATTATAAGAACTCTATAGCATCCCAACATGGATACATTATTGATACGCATGCGCACAATGCCAATTATACATATATGACGTTCGGTGACAAGATGGGACGTCTAAGGGAGGAGTTCCTGATATGTGGGATTGATATCCCACATTCCCATCCTTGAAAAGTGTTTACATATGCATCTCAGCAAGGATAATTATTTTTAAGAACTTTAGTTTTATTTCCCATCAAATTAAATATTAGAATTATTCTTTAATCTGATTTAATATTAGTATTACACAAGTCCTTTGGGAGAGAGTGATATATTTATTACTTAATACATTTGAGATTGGTGCACTTACCATGCTGGAAAAGTAAATTTCTATCTTTTGCAATAATAATGCTAGACTAAGTTTATCTAAAAATCCTAATTTGATTTCTAGGAATAAACACATTGTAATTAAATATCACTTCATAAGAGATCAGTGCAAAAAGGGTCATATTGGTTAGCAAAATAGACGATTAACTTGCTAATACTTTTACAAAACCTCTTGTTGAAGAGAGATTCAATCCTTTGAGAGACATTTTGGGCATGATCTTTGTTGAATAGTAATTAGTGGTTACAGTTATTGTATTTTTCTCTATTGGTGATTTTATATAGTAAACGGTCTAGAATTTAGCACATGTAGTATAGATGTTCTAGGTTTGAATTAGATTTCTCTCCAACTAAGCAACAATTTTGATCATTTAGGTTTTGTTTTAGTGGTTGACATTGCCATTGGTCTTGAAAATTTGGTTTCTTGATTTATGTTATTTGGATTTACTAAAAAATGTTAAATAAGGTTGGTTTTGAGAAATATTGAACTGAAACTTGTGATATAGTTACCTTAGGGAGTTTTTGAACCTCATTAATGGATAAATCATTTTGTACCATATCTACTTGTTCTAGTGTGATTTTACTTTTGTTTGCTTATGCTGTAGAACTTAGAATGATTCTCTGTTTTGCAACTTTGTTCACACTCATATGTTGAAATGGTTAAGGCAATTCTTTTCACTATGAACCACTAGCCATATTTTCCTACCTTGGTGATAATTCACTTGTTAGCCCCTTTGAGCCTTTATCATTTGTTTTTCTAAACCACATTACAAGCCTTAAAAAGAGAAAAACCATGATTTTCCATACCTTAAAGGATAAAGGAGCTTTGAAATCATTTTAGCAATAGGTTCTTGAACAAGTATAAGGGTGTGCATCATTTTAGCCTACTCATGTAAATAAATCTTTACTGAAAAAGAAACTAAAGAAGGAAAGGAGATGCAAAAAAAGAAAGAAAGAAAGAAAAGAATAAAAAATGCTAAGAGAGATAAAAGGAAACAAAAATATGCTGAAATAATTTTTCACAAAGATAGTTGTGTTATACTCACATTTTTTTTATTATTCCCCCTTGCTTCTCTATTCTTTACAGGTCTTAAGCCTCCTATCTCATATTTTTCTAGCTTTACCTTGGTCGCATTATAACCTATATAAAGAAAAAGCTCTTGATCTTTGATTACATGTTAACTCAAATGTTGTGGATATTAGAATCTTGTTAAGCTTATGGTACTGTTTGCTTGCATGAAGTTCTTTTGAGTGGATATGCACAAGTCTAAACACCTGAGAGGTTGAAAGTTTTTCTAACGTATATCACTTGATTCATCTCTTAATTTGGGCTACCTTCTTATTTAATAAATCTTAAGGAATTTCATTCACATATTTCTAAACTTCTTACTTTATTGAAGATTTTTTTTTTTGCTAACTCTACGCTTTCTTAAGATCAAATTTGCTATGAAGGAGGATTGAAGTCTTGAAGGAGTGGGAGAAAGGAGTAAAATTTGAGTAAAAGAAGCCAAGCCTGGCTCAACAAACCTCAGCTCGATGCAAGAGAACCAGAGAGAAAGGTCATAGAAATGTGCCTGACGCACATCACCTAGGTCCGACGTAGGTTGGGCTTCAGAACTTGGATCTGCAACAAAATCTAGTGACACCTGGTGTAGCTAACCTAAGCCAAGTGCGAGTGTCGAAATTTAGAGTTTGTTTATAGTTGTCCACATTAGGGTTAGACATTTTAGGCTATTGGAGATCAAAAATCGCTCATGGAAGGCATTTTTAAGATTTCTTATGGATTCTTCTTCGTATTTAACTATTCTCTTGTAAGGTTTGGTATTTTCATGTCTATGAAGAGCTAATTTATCTATTTTGTTAGGGTCAGATTAAGCCTTTTTAAGCTGTCATGTAATCATATTGTTTTTCATATATGTCATTCCTTTCAATACATCAGTATTTTAATTATGTGGTTATTGTCTGTTATTGTTTTTCAATACATCAGTATTTTTAAAGTATTGGAAAATACCTTTTGTAATCTAGAACCTAATGAAAATATCATATGAAAGTTGTGTCTAGAAATCAAACAAGATTTGTTTGTTTTCTTAAGATCCTTGTGGATATTGCAGGATTTGTTTATATAATTGATCAAAAAATTACGGTTAATATATAATCTTAGGTTCATCTACTGAGGAAATGGGGTTGAATAATATTGTGGGTTGACATTGATTATTGATAGAAAAGAAAGTAACGATTTTATACATGAGAGTAAAGACTGGTGAGATCTAATCCTGACAAGTTTTTACTATTGATATTAAATTCTTTTTCTACAATTTTATTGATGATAAAAATTATAAAAATTATTTTATTTAACCAATCAAAAAAATTATGAAATTATGCTTGTATCTGAATATATTATAATTGTATTTATTGTCTTATATTGCACAAATCATTTGGGAGAAAATCGATAATTTTTATTACTTGTTACATAGTGATTGACGCATTTGCCATGATAGCAAAATAGGTTATCATTATGTGGTCTATGACCCACCTAGACAGTCTGATGACAAAAAAAAATCATATGTGGAGCTTATGTTTTTATGTTTTGATAATAAAAATAACTAACTAAATGGTTTTACTTGTATCTTCAATGTTCTAACAATGTTTTGTACAACTTCAGTTTTCAGTAAACTCTTCGAGTGTCTACAACATGTGTTCATGATAGATGGTGTGATAAAACTAGTTGATTGCATACCAAATTTCAAATTAAATGTGTAACATCCCTAATTTTAAATAACTATATTAATTATTTTAGTATTATTTTAAATTAAGAGCTAGAAAAATTTATTTTTTTAATTCTGGTGATTAATGTAACGTCTATGAACGTTTTGAAAATATAAATATTATATATTGTAATTTCAACAAATTATAATAAAAAATTAATATTTAAATGAATACGATTTTAAGGATTCAGTTTAAGGATACGATTATGATATTAGGGATACAATTTTGAGGATTCAATTTAAAGGATACGGTTTTGAGGATTCAGTTTGATCAATTATATAGATGAATCATACATAATACAGGGATCTTAATGACAACAAATGAATCACACTCTATTCCTAGACACGAGCTTTCATCTGGTAAATTAATTCAGTTCTAGATTGATCTGCACAACAAACAAGCATTAATATAGAATTAATAAGCTGATGTATTGAAAGAAAAGATTTATGATAAGACCTAATTAAGCACAAATATAATTACATAAGAGTTCAGAAAGGTTTAACCTAACCCCAACAAGAAGAGATTTAGCTCATCATAGGCACGAGGAAACCAAACATTACAAGAAGAATGATGGAATAAGAATATTACTCCAAATAAAACCTAAAGACACCTTCAAGAGTCAATTTTGATTTTTGTTCTAGCCAAAGATACTTAACCCTAACCTTAAAAGTTGATTAAATAAAACGAAAATTGATGCTCACGTCCGGCTCAAAATGCTACATCAGGCGCCACTGGATTTTGTTATTGTTCCAATACTAGGACCAATCTGCATCGGACCAATGTTTCTATGTCAGACGCCATCACTACTTTCTTATTTATCTGTTTTCTCCCAAGTAGGTTCACGTGGCTAAATTGGGTTTGACTTTATTTGCTTCTTTTTCTTGTTTCTTCAAAACTTCAATCCTAGTTCTTCTCATTCAATATTTTCTACATCAATTTTACCAAAAATAGATTGAATTAATATTTGACTTTCACAATCAATTATTAATAAAAATTATTTAAAATTAAAAATTAAATAAGTTTTAAGTATAGAAAAAAAATGTGTTTTTTACTTAAAAATAAGTTTTGGTCTTTTTGCAAGGGAGGTGCAATTTTAATTTATAGGGGTGCAGAGCCCGTAGCTGAATCCATCCAAAATCGAAAATCTAGTATGGCGCTGTTCTCAAGCCTAAGCGCACAATTAAAGATTTAAGCTTTTTCAGATTTGACATTTGAGCAAAAATGGTTCTACAGTAATGTTAAATATCCTTAAAAGTAATGAATACAGTTGCACTTACGTGGTAAAGAAACACAGAATAACTAAAAAGTTAAAAAGCATTTTTCACTAAATTTGTATAATTAAATATTATTCTAGAATAAAAAATATATATTTAGAACTTGAACTCTTAAACTTTACAACATTTAATTCAAATGTTTAGTGTGCTTATCTGAAGTTGGACACATTTAAATGCAATTGAACAGGAATATACTCAAACATATTTCACTTTATTGCCACGTACACTCATTCTGGATTAGATGCTTGTGCTCATATTTTCAATCTCTTATAACTTAAAATTATGTTAATTTGTACAAGTTATTTTATATTAATTTTTTCAAACATATGAGTATTAATCCATAAATAAAATACTTTTAACTTATAAGAAAACTAAATTTATTTTTCTTCGTATTTTTTTTCTTTTCAATTATACTTATTTCACACATACCCACATTTGACACCAATGCTATAACACTTCACAAAATAAAAATTCTATTAATACATTCACAAACATTTTTTTAGGAATCCTGCTTCAAAATACACAATCATATTAAAATGATTTAAAATATATTTACAAAGATCATATATGAGTGCTTCAAATTAAATCTATTGTTGACAAAATCTACTCACAAGCTCCTCTGCCATGTCATATGCTCATATGTAATACATGATCATCACAGATTGAAAACAACAACACAACATATAAGAAAGGGTAAGCTAACAAATTTAAAACAATCTTAGAATATTCAAATAAATCACATCTCTCAAGCAACAAAAAAACATAATAAATAATCCCTTACACTCAATTTCCTCAACAATCCAACAATATGACTCTGACATAATAAAGAAACTCAACTCTACTTCCAGAAGACTCATGCATTGATAGACCCCGTGATATGCACCTGTCATACAACTCCAAGCTATTAATTCACAAAGCTCTCAAATCAATGAATCATCAATCTTGTTTGACAAAATTAGGCCCCTTGAGACTTTTCTGAGCAAATATTTCAAACTCACCCAGTTCAAATCTCCTTCAAATCTCACCACCTTGTAATGATCATCTATTTGATTCTTATACTAGTAGAGTCAGAATATCAATCGTTATTGATCAAATCCTTAGACAATGCACATCCTATTAAATCTAGACATGGGTATTCTCTTTCCTAAAAATACTATTCCTAGACCATTACCACTTTTATCAACAGTTTAACCATATCATATCATATGTATATATCTCTGCTCATTCATTTGTTAACTTTTCCATCTCAATCTCAAATATCTCAAAGAATTACATAATGATCAATGTTATTCAATCTAAATTATACATCAATCTGTTCTATTAAATCCACAAATTGCACTACAAAAAATCAAATAATCAAAATAAAAGAGAAGAACTAAAAAAAATATTTTTTTTAGTTTAAGCAAGAATCCTCCTCGCTTGAGCGAAAATTGTCTCGGGAGCACTCTAGTTCCAGTACTATTTTCGCTTGAGTGACGATATCCTCAATTCAATGAAAATCTACTCTCGCTTGAGCGAAAATCTTCTCACTCAAGCCAAAACAAACTTGAAAGCAGGTCTAAATTTACACTAGGCTTGCTTGAGCGAAATATGTAGAAACATGTTTTACAAAAGTAGTCAACTACTTACCATCCAAAAAATCATTCACTCAACTTAATTCAAATTCAGATATTACACTTTTCTATCCTCATTATTATCAAACTGCCATGAAGCTTTACTTAGAAACTCTATTTTTTCTAGACAAAACATAGATCCAATTTGAAAACTTATAATACTTTTCTACTTTCTAATTCAATTTTAAACATATTTATTTGATGTGAAGTGATGCTCTTCCCACTGCGTCACCCTTTTCACAACTCCACTCTCATAAAATTTCACTTACTGATTTTAAATAGATACATATATGATATGAAAAGAACCTAATTATCTTTAATTCATCAAAATTCAGTTTAGATTATACATAACATTGCACTTATACTACATTGTCAGAATCATCTAACCATTTAACTCATCAACATCACAGTACCAATCATACATACAACATCCAATTCATATATATATATATATATATATATATATATATATATATATATATGTGTGTGTTTAAATTATTAATGAAACATTCAAGTGCTCATTTCATTTTTTTTACTTGGTCATTACAAATGTAGTAGTGGCTCCAATGGAGGTGAGCTTTGGTTGATGTGCAAAAATGAGTTTGAGAATTCCAAACTAATACTTTAGATTGAAGTGGAGATGAGAAAGAGAAAAAAAGGGAAGGAAAAAAAATGATGTTGTTTAGATTGAGGGAAAATGAGAAGAGATAAGTGAAAAATTTGTAAAATATTTAATTGATATAATAGGTTAAAAAATCTTAATGATGAAATAATATTTTAAATGATTAAAATACTCTTTATTTAATTTAAATAAGATTGAGTATAAAATGATAATAAAGATGATTAATTAAAAAAAATTATTTTATAGAATTTTAAACAGTGTTAAAAAATTATTTAAAATTTATAACTCTATATATTTAAATGAGTAATTGGAAATAATATCAAAAAAGATTTCCACAAAATATAATAGGTACTTCTGAAAACAACTTGAATAGTTTTATCCCACTAATTATCTTTTAGGTAACAACTGTTAAAGGAGAATTTATTTTTAAATCATCAAAAAAAGAAGAACAAAAATGTTATAAAGAAACAGGATAAAATTTAAAAAAATAATAATAATATAAAAGAATATTTATTGACATGTCCTAAAATTCAAAACGTTAATTTCTTAAATGTGTTCGTAAGTTTTTTCAATTAACAAAAGTAATAAACATTTTTAATTTTTAATACAATAAATATAATAAAAAACCATGTTCTTAAAACTATGAAAGTTGTTTAATTGCAAATGAAATAATTTACTCTTCAAAACTACAATAAGAAATTATAAATTATTATCAAATTATACATAAATATTCTATTTAAAAAATAAAAAATCCATAATAAAGATTATAAAAAACAAAATGTTTATCTAAATGAATTATCTTGTTAACAAACAAATGAAAAAAAGGCAGTATATGATTTTTTTTAATAGAATTAATTGAATATAAATAAATTTAGTTTACGGTAAAAATTACAACTTAGAAAAAAATCAAGATCCTTATTATAATAATAATTATCAAGTAGTTAAATGGAGATTAAAGTTAGGACATAAATACTAGATTTTACTTTCTGTATAAATACTAGATCTTACTTTCTATATAAATTGTGTTATTGAGATAATCTGGGTGTGTGATTGTAATTTTTAAATTTGTATAGAGAGAGAAAATATGAACATTAGAAGTGTTTCAATTGAGGCCTTTTTTCTTTTAATTGGAACTCATTCATCCAAGGAAAGGTGTATCAAAAAATCTTTTTAATCAAGGTAGTTAAAATTGAGATTATAAGTAGGACCATGACGAGCTCACCAAATTGTAAATCGTGATATTGTAATATGAATCTTAGGTTTTACTTATATAACATTTTTTTAACAGTAAAAGAAATAAAAGAAAAGAAAGTGCTTAACGGATGTTATAAACACTAGTAGAAAAAAAGCTTTCCACATCGGTTCTGAAAGACATTCTACATCAGTTCCAAAATCAATGTAGAGACAGGCGACGTAGAAAGTCTTAGACTTTTTACATCGATTCTTTAACCGATGTAGTATATGCATATACTACATCAGTTGATAAATAAATCATTGACGTAAAATACCAGTCCAAATAGCGCTCAGGAAGAGATACTACGTCTGTTGTGGAGGAGATACTACGTCGGTTGTGGCTCTTAACCGACGTAGTATCTACCCTATTACGTCGGTTGGAAGCCCACAACCGACGTAATATCTATTTTTTACAAAAAAAATTCTAAATTTTTTTCAGAATTCTTTGATAAATCTCTAACCCATACAAGGAAACATCACAACAATTTCCAGAATTTTTTACAAGTATAGATAGATGAAATAAAAAAAAAAAAAAAAAAAGAGAAAAATACTAAAAAAATAAAAAATGAATATGGAATTTTGGAAAAATTTTGAATTTCAAATCCCCTCTGGTGATTGCTCACAAGCTTCGTTACGTCGTTTCAAGCAACTTTCATTTTTGGAGCGTC
>Ga0209489_106703_pt1 | contig 18189 bp, 11 predicted proteins | sample SiratrowhiteBW_FD_187527 | JGI IMG/M metagenome (GOLD analysis project Ga0209489, IMG submission 187527) | Root nodule microbial communities of legume samples collected from California, USA - Siratro white BW (SPAdes) (version 2) | ecosystem: Host-associated > Plants > Roots > Nodule | place...
TTATTATGACCTTTCTTTTGTATACATGCAGGATTAATTTGGTTAGTGTTTAGGGTGAGAGGGCGAGTTCCGATCTTCTATTCAATTTTTCAAGTCACCCCATCACCTTTTTCTTTTTTTTTTTTTACTTAATTTGAATTTTCAATCGAGTTTGTATAATTAATTTTTCTTCCTCTTTAGATGTTTGATATTTCTTGTTAATTACTCTTACACATTCAAATGTGACGACACTTTTCTTTCTCTGTACGTGGCCAACTAACTCTTACACGAATATAAATTGAAAATTTATATTTAATTAACTAGCTATCGTGTTTGTATTCATAGGTTGCCATAATTTGAAATGTGGATTCATTTGGCTTGGGAGGAGTATAGCCAGGCGAAATAATATCTCCAGGTATCTTAAACCAATAAATATTTGTACCAAACATAGTAGCTTTGATGCCCTTCTTCTTCCATTCCAAGGATTTTTTTGTCTTATTTCCTTTCCTTTTTCTCCCTTGATAATTTCTGTTACAAGCTCACATATCTAGTGGAATGTTTCGGGATAAAAAAAATACCAAACAGAGTGACAAGGAAGACTTTAATGTATCTAGGAGAAGATCAGATAACAATGACCCATGAAACCAAATGACATATTTCTTCTCTCACTTTCCCAAAGATGGAGAACACTATATGCAAAATTCAAATATGACGTTAAGTTTACGAGATATTTATGTTAGAAAACTAAATAGATGGATAAAGTGTGGGTTTGAAAGATTTAGGGTATGTTTGGATTCGAAGTAGATTTGAGTTGATTTGAGATGAAAATATATAGAAAGTTTGGTTGTTTGGATTAAAGGAAAGATAGTAAGATTTGAGTGGAAAGTTTGTGAAAGTTTGTGAATGATGTGATAGGTGTGACAAATATTTTAATATTTTTAAATAAATAAAATGGTAAGATTACAAATTTATCCTTGAGTTTAAAAATAATTTAAAATAAAATATAATTAGTTTGTTTGATGTAATTGAATTATTTTTTTATTGATGAAAATATGTAATTATATATTTGGTGTTTGAATTAAAATTAATTAATGATATTTATATAATTTGTTTGGTTTCATTGATGAAATATTTTTTTTAATTTCTACTGTAATTATTTTCAAAATGGTTGTCAAGTGAGTTTGATATAAAAATTAAAATTTTTATACATTGTTGATATATGCAATTTTTTTTCTAAAATTGGATTGTAAAAATAAATAGGAAAACACATTATTTTAAAAGATATGAACTAAGTTCTAAATTTGATAAAATAAATAAATATAACATAATCACATAAAAGTAATTAATAACATTAAAATAACAATACATCTAATATTAAACAAACACATTCATAAAAATATCATAATTTGGTTTTGCACCTTGTCCATTCTCTGTTCCGCTCCTTCAAATCGCATGTTCACATGCATTTAGAAATGATTAAATGTAGTGTCCATACAAGTTTGTAATTGATCCAATCTAGTGTCCATATGTATCTGCAAATGATCCAACCTAGTATCCATATGCATATTCAAATTATCCAATCTTTGATCGATGTGAATCCTCAAGCTATTTAATTCTTCTTGCAACTCTTGAAAACCAAACATCTGACCGTGGTGGGGGACTGGTCCTTGGGGTGCAGGTTCGTGAACATGGTCCTCCGCTTATGGTGGCTCTTCACCATCTTCGTCATCGTCATCATTATCAACTGTCCCATATTGCCAAATATCATTAACATGAAAGATATTTAGTTTGTGCAATTTTTTTTGCCAAAGTAATTTGTCCAACCCAGGTGCACACATGTTTCACGGGACAAGTCGATGCTGAAGACATTGAAGATGCGTGAAATGAGCATGGCGTACAGAAGAGACATATTATTATCTTTGCATTTGAGCATGTGCTGCATAATGTAATGAGGCAAATTAATCAATATATTATTTTTTATGGCCCATAACATAAAAATGTCTTCTTGCAGCAATTGAGCAAAGTTTGTTTGTCGCGGTCTTAATATATGGTCGTAGGAGTAATGGAGTAGCCTATCATCAACAATCAAGCTACCTACATTCTTGACACCATGACTCTGGAACTCAGGTCTAAGCATTGAATTCAATGCTAATTCACGATCGTAGTTAAGGTGCTCAAGGATGTTTGGATATGAGACTTCCAGGACTTCGTAATGGAGGTGTGCCAAAGGCATCCAGTCAGAAGGTGCAATAATTATTTTTTTGTTACTAACCTCACTTTGGAGGTTACCATCTGCAGTCATCTTGAGGTTCGAATAGAAAACCTTATCAAGTCATCATAGTAAGGATGTTGGAGCGTGACAAATGTTTGCAACTGTTGAAATATGAGATGATTTTGAAATTGAAACCCTTCTTTTCTAAACCAAGACAAATTCATCACCTTTGGTGGCTGAATTTTCCTCCCGTAGAACTGAGTCGCATATTGAATCATTTGGTCTCGTTGATTAAAAAACTGTGTCTGGTTTAGCATGTCCTCAACGCCACCGATCTAAGGACCAGGAGTAACATCATCACAAAGTCGGGATTTCCCTCCACGTGTCCTAACAGCTTTGTGTTGTTTGCTTCCAGAAGATGAAGCCATAGCTATACAAGTAAAATATAAAGCTTTTTAGATCATACACATTTAAGTAATTTTTTTTTGTAAATATGAAACAATGTGAGTAACAAACTAAATCATTATGTAATATAAATATATAACATTTAATAGTTAATAACATTACAAACGATATTGTTCAACATAAAGAAGATTACAAACTATAATGTCACATAAAGTTTTCAAATTACAATTAAAATAGGACATTCAACATCAATCAAAAGGAGCCACTAGTTATAATACTCATTAACTTTGTCAGACGATGATTTAGGGGCATGCCAAATATACATTTCACCAAAGCTGGGTTACTGCACAAGTATTCGTAACATTGTTCCATTATTGCATCATTGGGTATGTTAAGTTGAACTAACATGTCCCAGATATCACTTTCGGTGTACTGGTAGAATGAGCTACGACGCATGTTGTGCACATGTTCACGAAATATTACATTGTGTTCACGTGCAATTGTCGACAATTCTTTTATATTTGAATTGCCGACATTGATGGCTTCAGTGACTTCTTTTATATTAGTCGTCAATGTTTGAAATTGAGCATCTATCAACTCCACCATGGATGCTTTTCTTTTCGATCCCCTTTGATGATGAGTTTCTGGCAGAAGGTGCAAATGGTGTGGAATGACTGGGCGTTGGACTGTAAGAATCCACCAGTGGTGGTGATGGAAAAGCTTCCTCAGTCTTTTGGTGAAATGTTGGTGGCTTTGGCACGTATTCCACATGGTCTTCGTTCAAGTCCATGTTAAAAGATTATGACTCAATACGTCACCTAACATGACGAGCAATGCCAACTCCTTGGCCAGTGGCTCGATCAGCTGCCCATATTTCCTCCATCAAGTCATAGTGCCAGTTGCCCTAGGCTTCACCTGGAATAAACATTTCGATGTAAATTAATTCAACTTAAATGTCAATAGAGGATTAACAATGGAAATTGTTAAAGGTGTCATGTTTACCTTAATTAGGTCAACCCAAACTTCATCATTGGCATCAAATACTTTTGTGGATTCATTCCAGGAAAATCCACTAAGTCCACTAAAGAGATCGTGGACGTCGTGCCATATGTCTTTCAAAGTCTTTTTGTCTATTCTTGATATTACTTTTTGTTATCCCTACCCACCATAATTGGCGGAGAGCTGTGACAATGTTATTATAAGCTTGGGTGGTCCAACTTCCATCCACCCGATTGGCCAGATGTGCCTTGTCTATCATAGCATATAAAAGGCAAAAGTCCATTTCTGCAGTCCACTTTGTAAACTCATGGATACTGCCAGAAGACTCAGAAGCAATGCCTTTTCCACGATCCTTAATGTATCTGTTTGAAACGAAATTTATCCAACCATAACACAACACATAAATATTAGATTACGGAATCATGAAGTCATGATTAATTCCTAAAGCAATAAAATTTATCTTTTTATCATTACAAATACAAATTGCTACAACATCTTAATTGTTCTAATAATTCATCCACATTTCATTACTTATATGATCTCTAATTTGTGAACCTAGCCTATAATCATCCTCACGAGGGAGGGACACAGATGGTTCGACATCTTGTTCCATCAACTCCTGATCAACTTCATCCAGTATCGCCTGATCGTTGTCCACTCCGCGAAGAAAGTTGTGAAGAATACAACATGCTAGAATTATTTTTGTCATTGTATCCAACGAGTAATGCGGTTTTGTGCACTGCCTATAATTGGGAAACGTTTTTTCAACACACCAAACATTCTTTCAATTACATTTCGAAGCGATAAATGATGACGATTAAACAACTCTCATGCATTTTGTGGACCTCTTCTAAAGTATTCTTTTAAATGGTATCTAACACCTGCGACTTTAACATAAAACCAACATCCCCGAGGTAGTATTTTCCTACAATGATTGAAATTGTACTCATTACAAGCAACAACTAACTTAGTACTTTACATACAATTGACCAAATAACCTCTAACTCACCTTCAGGTATCAGTAGTGGATCCTCTCGTATAAGTGCATCATTCAAAATCCTCGAATCAGATGTTGTTCCTTCCTACCCAGCTAGAACATATGTGAATTTCGTGTTGAAATCACAAGCCACAAATATATTTTGTGTTGTCCAATCTTTTCTTCCATGAAAACAAGAAGCATCCGATTGAGGGACTTTAACACGTACATGAGTACCATCTATAGCCCCTAAGCAATCCTAATATGAACAATAAGATTTAGTTTAACAATCAATTAAAGTTATATAATGATATATTAGTAATACATTGGTACCTTAAAGTATGGGTAAAATCTATTGTTGTTAAAGATATAAGGTTGAACCTCGCTTTCAAAAGGTTGCTTTAGGAATTCTTCCTCTAACATCAATATTGCGTTTAATACATTATGAAAATGGCGAGAAACTGTTTCACCAGACTAATGAAAAAAAATGAAATAGTTCGGTTCTTCTCATTATGTCTAATGATGTGAAGAAAATTTGTCACTTGTTCCTCTACTGTTGATCAAAATGCGTCTTTCACATACCCAGTTTCCCTTAATCCCTGACACAAATGAATGAATGCTTCCGGACCCATTCAAATAATGTCGCGACATCGCTCGGTGTGGACCAAGTATGACATTAACTCCTGCCGACAACGCTCCTTTTGGGGTACTAACTTTGTCATACTGTTTGTCCTCCCATTTGAGAGATTGAGTGCATTCACTGCCCACGCTACGATGGTAAGAATCGTCATTTCAACGACTTCGGTTTGAAATTTTAATTGTTCTTCTAGGTGTGAAATAATTTTCATGTCCACACCATCATTAATACCCATATGTGTTATCCATGTTAAAAATATCTTTTCACATAAAAGATCATAATAAATCATTTTCATTAATTAAGACATAATATAAGAAGTTATAAATATAAATTATAACTCATAAATACACTATAAAAAAAATATTCACACACGGTAAAGAAAACCTATATAATAACCCAAACCTATAACAAACTTATTCAAAAATATTTAATATAAAATTAAATTCATTTATATAAAATATTATTTGACTAAATAAAGATTGCCTCCAATTTTTTAATATTTTTAATTTAATTAAATTATATACATAACAACAAATATTTAAATTATTCAAAATTAATTACAATGACAAAACGCACTTATAATTACAAATTATCTTATACAATAAATAATGGTACACCAATATTGTCATAAACCTATATATATAATAATCTAAACTTATAACACACTTAAATAATATTTAAAATTTAAAATTCCTTCATATAAGAAATTCTTATAACCCCCGATACCCTATAGATGGAAAAAACATTCACACACATCAATATTAGAAAAAAAAAAACTATATAATAACCTAAACTTATAAGAAACTTAAATAAAATTTAATACTAAATTAAATTTATATGAATAATAAATTATTGAAAAAAATAAAATATGTTTCTTAATCCTTAAATATTTTTAATTTAATTTAATTATACATACAACAATTTTTTGAATTATAAATAATTCATTCGCATAAAATATTATTCAATTAAATTAAGATTGTTTTTATGTTTTTAAATATTTTTAATTCAATTAAATTATACGTGCAACAGGTAAATTAATTTTTTAAATTATTCAAAATTAATACTAATAATTACTATTTACCCTATATAAGAAATACTGTAACAGGTACATACTATAAAAAAAATCTATATAATAACCTCAGCTTATAAGAAACTTACATAAAATTTAATACAAAATTACATTCATTTCAATAAAAATGTATTCAACTAAATAATTTTTTTCTAAATTCTTAATTATTTATAATTCAGAATTAATTATAATAATAAAACGCATTTATAAATCTTAAATATTCAATACAGAATATACTCACATAAATATTATAAAAAATCTATATGGTAACCTAAACCTATAATAAATTTAAATAATATTTAATACAAAACTAAATTTATTATATAAAATTTCTAAGTTCTTAAATTTTTTTAATTGAATGAAATTATACAAACAACTATTTCTTAAATTATTCATATTCAAAATTAATTACTACTTATAATCACTACATATCCTATAAAAATATTCACACACATAAATATTGTAAAACGATGTATATAAGAACCTAAAACAATAATAAACTTAAATAATATTTAATACAAAATTAATTTTCATTCACATAAAAAGTTATTGTAACTCCTAAATACTTTATAAAAAAATTCTCAGAAACACAAGTATTGTAAGAAACCTATACAATTACCTAAAGGTATAACAAACTTAAATAAAATTTAATACAAAATTAAATTTATTCATATAAAAAATTATTTAACTAAGTAAAAATTGTTTCTAAATTCTTAAATATTTTTAGTTCAATTAAATTATACACACAACTATTTTTTTTAACTTATTCGTAATTCAAATATATAGTACCTTAAATCCTAATTAATTCTAATATATAGTAAAATGAAACAATTATTTGTAATAAATAAAGATAAATAACAATCTAATTTAATTTTTTAAATTCAAATAAAAACAATTAAAATATCATTTCTAATAATAATAAATCTCACCTGTTAATACATGAAATACTCTAATTAAGTCTAAATACATATAATAATATTTATAAATTAATTAAAATTCTAAATTAATATTATTTGTATACCTTTTACAGAATATCATCAACACATACACAATAACCTTAAATAAAGAAATCCAAAAAATAAAATAACATTCTTCTACAAAATATTTCTAAATTAATTAAAATTTTAAAATAATATCATTTATATACTTTATTCAAAATAAAATAACCTTCTTCTACATTATACTATATACAAACAAGTATTACAGATCTACAAAATACAACAAACTCAGATAAATAAAAGCAACAATAAATTACTAATAAAAGCAATAGAGAGAAAAAAAAACTAACAACACTGAAAAAAAAAACAAAAGAAAAATGATAAACTGTTAAAAAACTATAAAATAAATTAAAAAACACATATAATCGATTATCAAAAACAGCATAATCGATTATAAAAATAAAAATCGGGTATAACCGATTATCACATCAAGCTAATCGATTATCAGTATAAAATGGTGATATAATCGATTATGAATGGTTGTTAATCGATTAAAGATGCAAAATACAAATATAATCGGTTATGAAAGCATGTATAATCGATTAAGCACCAAACCTGGGTCTTTCTTGTGCTTCCTGGACCACCACCGCGCTTGCTGCACCAGGACGAACCTTCCTGCCTCCACGTACGTCGAGGAACGGTGCTTCGCGCACCAACAGTCACCGTGTTCGACGAAGAGTGCTACTTAGAACTCAAGGAACTACCATGTACATACCCGCTTAACAATGATACTCCACTGGCGCACTCGGCTACAGGCAGAACACATCTTTATAATAACAAGAAATTCAACGACTACCATGTCCGTGAGAATCTCTGGCAACCTACGGGAATCTCTGAACATAGCTTACAGGAATCTCACAGTAAGGAGTAATCTCTGAAACATAGCTTCTTCACATTCTTTCCAGATTCTCACTTGTGAATCCACAGTAAGGAGTAATAAAACAAGTTAATATGGTCTCTCTATATTCCCAATCTCAAGTGCATACAGTATGCATGGTTGGCCATGAATAAGTAAATACAAAATACAAGACACACATGGGTGAAGGCATTAAAGACAGGGTGAAGGCATTAAAGAAAAAATATTGGTAGTTGAAACCAATATTAATACATTGAAGGTAGTGGAAGTGTAGTTGAATAAAGTCACAGAAGTTAAAAAAAACAAGGATAATAATGTAATTTCATAAACATGACGTGGCTTTCCATTTAAATCTCTTCTTTCAGCAGAGATCACCTTTGCCTCTTCTCCCTCATTTTTGGGCTCTCATTTTCTTTTAAATCATTTGAAACAAACAGCTAATGATCCCGCTTTTTCGTCTCTTGTAACAGTGGAACCTGGATTCAAACGGACCCTTAGAGAAAATTAATTAAGGAGATGCGAATGAAAAGAATGAAGAGTAGTTATTGAAATAGTTAGTTGTGGGACGGCTATGAAGATTTTGTTTCTAAATAAGAATCACACATGCAAAATGGTTAAGAAACATTGAACGCGGAATGAATGTTATTTGAAAGTTTATGTTTTCTAAAAATTGTAAGAAAAGAATAGACAAAAATACAAAAATAGAGTAATTATTTTTTAAAATTATTAAATAGGTATTTTTTTTTTTACTGAAATGGATGGTTCGTGGATTGTGGGATTGAGTGACGACTTTAAATATTTAAGTCGTATCACACTCAGACGACTTCTTAAATACAGATTAAAAAATTTAAAAAATATGAAAGTCGTCTTAAAATTTATTCTAAAATTGTGGTGATGTTGAACGTCTTTAGTTATTAAAAATAATATAAATTATATAATTTATTAAATTTTTTCTCCGTTTAGTGGTTTGGCTTTAATTATATATTATATGTTTAATAAAAATGAAAGAATTAATATGTAATGTGTTTGTTAAAAAAAAGTTTGGCTTTAATTATATATTATATGTTTAATAAGAATGAAAGAATTAATGTGTAATGTGTTTGTTAATAAAAAGAAAAGAAAGACACGGTGAATTGTATGTATGATCGTTATATATAAATTTTAAATTAAGAATGTCAATTTCTAAAACATTTTCATAATTTGTTGTTTTAATTTTTTTATCACCTTATTTATATTAGATTAGAGGTCGTTTTAGTAATAAAATTTATTTAGTTTGGTGTTATGATTTTTAAAAGAAATTCTATGCAGAGTAATTTATATAGTGATATTTGGTTTGTAAATGTTAAATTTTTTTAGTATTTTATTATATTTTAAATTTTAAGTGATTATTTTAAAATATGTTTAATATTTAATATTTTAAATTTTAAAGCTATGTTATAATATTATATTAATGAAGTTTAAATATTATATTATTTATAAATTAATTATTTAATTTATTATTAGGTTATGAAATGTGTAGAAATGTAAGATAAATATAAATAATTAACATAAATATGATTGTTTTAGTTACATAGATGAAAAAAAAAAAGACTATTTATGTGACGATGTGTCACATGGGGGTCTTCGTTTCTGCCTTCAAGGTTGTTGTGGCTCAGGTACGGTTGGAGGAGGTGGTAGTGGACTATCGTGAGATGGATTATCAAACCCTTCAGGAGACATGGTTGGTCGATAATAATGCTTGGATGATAATCCAGGAAATGTTGATGGTGGTGTCATGTGGAAGTCCCAAACATGTTTGACGTCGCAGAAAATATATTTTCTTGCGATGCAAAAGTAGTGAAAGTGGTGGGGACCTAGAACGGAAATTGCGACGACATATTTTGGTGATAACCCATATATCTGAACATGCCACTTGGTTGACCAAAACCATGATGTTGAGCACTGGAAGAAGACCTAAAGTGGAAGTTGTGGCGATGTGGATCAACACCGAAAGAAGAGCCCAAGTGAAAGTTGTGGCAGTGTGCTTGTTAAGGCTCTTGCAGTGTGTCATATTGAAGCAAAACAATGTGTTAGTTTAAAGTTAATGAGAAAACAATAATATATGACGAATGAAAAATAAACTTACATCATCGTCAAAAGAAGGTTGGGATGGGTAATGTATCAGATAGTATGTCCGATATACCATTACATGTAAGGGGTATTATCACGCAAGTGGCCAATTTCGTTGAATGGAAATCCTTGAATTACACTATTATGGCGCTCATTCCACATTTGTATCCATGTTGCGTGATATTGTGGCCAATATCTATCAGTTCTACCCTTCATGTCCTCCTTGTGCAATTGATCGAGATTTAAGGGGTCGTTTGAAATATTTTGACGAAACCCAAATTTCCTCATCACTCAATCAGCTTGATGTAGTTCCACTGTAGCAAAACATATAAAAGGAACTACTGTCTGACTCACGGGAGAATTTTGAATGATTATCATACAACTTGGTTCATTGCAACGATACGGAGTTCACAAGAATTGTTACAACATTAGCATTAGTAAGTAGTATATTATGCCAAAATGTATAATATAAGTATGGGTAGTTGAAAGGAGAAACCTGTTTTGCTTCAAGTTGATCCAATATTTTGTGTAACTGAGGAACCGTGGTAGTGGATGTGTTAATCCTATGTGTAAAATAAGGTTTAGACCGAGTTCAAGAAGGGGGTGAATTGAACTTTCAAAAATTTTTCGCAAATCTGATTTGCTCTTGAAATAGAGAATGAAAAATCTTAATTCAATCAATCAACTCGTGTAATTCTAGATTGTCCAGTAAACAATCAATTATGCACAGCGAAAATTATCATAGATAAACCCAGAAAACAGTTTACAGTATAGAAATGTGTTAATCCAGATTCAAGATGATTAAACACAATCCAGTAGATTAGAAATAACCCAGAAACACAGTTGATTCAATTATATGTAAACAGATTCAGTGAACAGTTTATTAATCGAAAGCAAGCAGATATTAAAAAGATCAAGAAGAGAGAAGAAGAAATCAAGAACGCAAAGATTTTATCCTGGTTCACCCTTCCTCAAGGGCTACGTCCAGTCCTTTGCAAACTAGCAAAGATTTCCACTAAAAGATCACAAGATCAGTTTACAACCCTTGCTCCCAGCAAGTTACAAACTGCTCCCAGCAGTAAACCCACACCTCACTGAACCCCTTAGCTAGTGTGTAACCAGTGCAGAAACCCACTGCACCACAACACTTGCAGTCTGCAAGCAACACTACTCCCCGCAACACTCACCCTCTACTGAACCCCTCAACAGATGTGAGACCAGTGCAGAAACCCACTGCACCAACTCAATTATAAACCCAGTAATTGAAAACAGCAAACTTGTTACAGAACAACAAGATCAGAAATTGATCACACAGTACTTCTACACATAACAAATTACAAAGAATGAAGATCAGGTGTAGAAAACTTAACTTTGGTCTAAAACCAAAGTCATAAGAACCTCACTCAAGGATGCTTAAAGATTCACGTTCTTGGAGGTTTCTTGTTTTGAAAAGCTTTGTCCAATGATGATCGCACAAAAGGGGCGCTATATCTCACTTAGAAAATCTCAAGGAATGCTTTTCGAAAATCTTAGATATTTGAAAATGATAATGCCCATTTATTTAAATAGCCAAATCAGTTTTAAAAATAGCTTAGCTGTCACAGTTTAATTAATTGAACAAACCATTCAATCAATTGAATTGACCGTTAGTTGACCTAGTCAAAGATTCCAGTAGTAACAGAAATAAATGTCACATTCAATCGATTGTTTTAGAAATTCAATTGATTGAAAAACCTTTTCCAGCAAAAAATCAGTTTGGGCTATTTTTCTTAAAACCAGTTTTAATAAAAATATTTGTGAATCTCTTTAGCACCTCAGGAATGATGAACCATGTCACTTATGGTTTAGGACTAAGCCAACACCAACACACAAACCCAACTAAGGACCAAAACCGAATCACCCAACCATCTTCATGTTGGCCCAAAGTCTTCGCTTGAAGAATTCTGGTCCAGGTTGGTTCCAACAGATTGTTCATGAGGCAGTCTTCATCAGCTCACGTGCTAGGCATTGATCTAACATAGTCTAGATCCAATCCATCAAAAACTTCAGCAAGCTATGGTTTTTATTGACTTCATCAAATCACATGCTTAGCCTTGGTGCTAACAATCTCCCCCAATTTGATGAAGACAATCTGTTGTGTGTGGAGTTTAACAATCTGAACCTGAAATACCTGTCTATTTACTCAAACAATTTATTAGCATCATAAGGTCCAATAGGTTCAGAGCAAAAATATCAAATCAACTAGTTGAGTTAAAACATAGTTAATTAAATCTCTTCCTGTATCCAGACTCAGTTTATTCAGATTAAGATGTTTTACTCCCCCATACTTTGATGTCCCTTAAAAGCATTTAAAGAGATTAATAACATAAGGCAATAATTTCACTAACATATATTGACCCGTGGAGGTCAATCATCATAACAAGTTGCCAATTACATTAAGGACATAGATCATGATTAAGAAAAACATTAACAAACTGGAAATATAACTGAGCTGCAGGTGCTAGCACATACCCAACAAAGATTCAATCAACCCAAGCTTAGTACTATACTAAGCAAATCTGAACTAAAGCAAATAGACTGAAACAGATGACAAACAACAAACTGTAAAACAACAGGACAGACACACGAAACACACACAATTAATTCTCCCCCATTGAGTTCATCAAATGGAGGGGAACAACATCAAGCATGTAGTGTGCACACTAATCATCTGGCCCATAGAACATTTGCCCCAACTTGCCTTGAATGTCATCAACACGCTCTTCTAGGTTTTGGAAATGGGTTTCATAATACTCATGATGAGACCTTTGATTGGTTTCAATGTTGTTCAGTTGATTGATCATCAGTTGCTCAAAGCTGGAGTAAGACTGTTCTCCAGTAAACTGCTCAGCAGCTGCACTTGTTCCAACACCATCCATCTCATATTCTTCAGCACTGGCCTTGCAAATCCATTGATTTCCATTAACCTTCTTCAGCCCGATTTAGTTCAATGTGGCCACAATGATCTCACTATGAGCTTTGACTTCTTCACTCAGCTCATTCTCCACATCAATATCATAGTACTCAATGAAGCTAGAGATCAACATTGCATAGGGAATTTTAAACTCAGGCTTCTTCCTAATGCGGATCAGCTGCTCCTTAATAACACTTACCCAGTTTACCTTTATCTTGTTGACCAGGCAGTACATCAGAATCAGGTCATCTTCAGTAAGCATAACATGATTAAATCCTCTAGGTGTTAGTATCCAGATGACAATATAGGACAGTAGTTTAGGAATAATAGAAAGTCCTCCCACTGAATAGCTCCTCATTGAACTATTTGGGTTCCTTAGACAAGCCTTGAAGAACTGGACCTTGTCAAATCCACCCAGATCTGCCACGTTTTCCCTGTTCACAATTGTTCTAGCATCCCTTAAGCCAACCACCGAAAGCCAAACTTCATCCGTGATAGCCATGTCCACCCCTTTTACTTGTGAATAAATGACACCATCATCTATCCACATATTGGTAAGGAATACCTTCACCAAGTCCGGATAGATATTTCCGAACAACTTAACAAAGCGTTCAAGCCTTTGAAACTTGAGGATATCCACCACTTGATTCAGATTTTCATTTCTAAGGAACTCCATCCTTAGGAATTTTGGGTTGACAAAAGTTTTCTAGCTAAACTCCCTGTGATACTCGTTGATGCTCTCCATGATGCCACCGAACCATCTAGTAAGGAAGCCAGATTCATTGTTGACATCGGAATCATGTTGTTCAACTTGTTTCACCACGACTTTCTTTGTTCTCTTTCTAGATGCTGAGGAAGAGGCCATGGTTTGGTTGAAGACAAGGGCAGAGTGCTCAATGGGTTCGAGAGATTTAGTGTTCACACAATGAGTAGTGTAATATGTGTGTAAGTGAATGTAGGACCTATTCCAATTTAAAGAAACTCTAATGCACAAACAAACAAAACACTGAACACTACAGGATATAGCAAATGTATGCACAGATTCTGTTGCAGAGAAACAGACTGACTGTACTTATCTCCAGAGAATATTCTGAACTGCTTTTTGACCAGTTGACCACGAATTAATCTGTGACACGTGGCACTGTGAAGATTCTTCTCTTTAAGCATGCTCGTCCCACGTGTAGATGTGTCACATGTTGCTGAACATTGACCAGTTGTGTCCCTTGACCAGGGGCAGGTTACAACCTTGTCCTTATTCTCCAGCTGTAGAGATTTCCATACAGTGCTGATTCTGTTGACTGCAGTTGATCAATTTTGAATTGATTCTTGATCCTTTTCATGTACTTATTCTTCACTGCGCAACATCTCCACTGTCCAGATATCATTGCCTTCCCAAGAAGCATCTCTTATGATGCAGTAATACACACAGATTTTGTCTGCACATCAATCAAACAGCTACAACAGTTTCTACTCAATTTATTGATTCTCAATTAACTGAGACACATTCCAGTCAGTAAACTACTTCCAAAATTAATTCACATTTTTGAAATCAATAATGCTCAACTCATTTTTTGAGAAAATTAAATCTTTCTTTATTTAAGGGCTTTGTGAATAAATCTGCAAGTTGATTCTCTGAATCAACAAATTGAATTTCGCAATCACCATTCATAATGTGATCCCTTATAAAGTGGTGGCGAATTTCAATATGTTTGGTTCTAGAATGTTGGACTGGATTTTTAGTCAAGTTAATTGCACTTGTGTTATCACAGAATAATGGAATTTTAGAAAGATTAAGTCCAAAAACACTTAGCTGATGTTTTAACCAGATGGTTTGACCACAACAGCTTCCAACAGCTATGTATTCTGCTTCAGCTATAGACAATGCAACACAGGCTTGCTTCTTGTTGTGCCAAGATATCAAACTGGATCCTAGGAAGTGACATGTTCCACTAGTGCTCTTCCTATCTACTTTGCAACCTGCAAAGTCAGAATCAGAATATCCAATAAGATTTAAAGTTGCCTCACTTGGATACCATAGACCAACTTCAGTGTTTCCCTTGAGATACTTCAAAATTCTTTTTCGCTGCCACATAGTGTGATTCCTTTGGTTTAGCTTGAAATCTGGCGCATAAACACACACTGAACGTGATGTCTGGTCTACTTGCTGTCAAATACAGAAGTGATCCAATCAATTGTCTAAACTTAGTCTGATCCACATCAACTCCAGTTTCATCAGCATCTAAATAGCATCCGGTGGCTATTGGAGTGGAAGCTTCTTTTTAATTTTCTATATTGAATTTCTTCAATAATTCCCTGCAATACTTTGCTTGACAAAGAAATATGCCATGTTCAACTTGTTTGACCTGCAAGCCTAGAAAGAAATTGAGCTCCCCCATCATGGACATCTCAAATTCTCCTTGCATAGTAGCAACAAACTGCTCACATAAACTTTCATTAGTTGAACCAAAAATAATGTCATCCACATAAACTTGAACAAGTATTATATCATTGCATGAATTCTTAATAAACAAGGTCTTATCTGTTTTCCCTCTTTCATAGCCTTGAGAAAGCAAGAAGTTACTCAACCTCTCATACCATTGTCGAGGTGCTTGCTTTAACCCATACAAGGCCTTCTTATGCTTGAAAACATAATCTGGATTGTTGTGATCTTCAAATCCAGGGTGTTGGCTCACATAGACCTCTTCATCAATGAACCCGTTCAAGAATGCGCTTTTGACATACATTTGATGTAATCTGAACCCCTTCAAGCAAGCATATGCAAGTAGCAATCTAACTGCTTCCAATCTGGCTACTGGCGCATAGGTTTCACCAAAATCAATGCCTTTTTCCTGGTTATATCCTTTTGCAACAAGTCACGCCTTGTTCCTCATTATGACACCTTGTTCATCTATCTTGTTCTTGAAAACCCACTTGGTTCCAATCACATTCATCTCATCTGTTCTAGGAACAAGTGTCCATACCTCATTTCTTGCAAACTGGTTCAGTTCCTCGTGCATAGCATTAATCCAGTTGCTGTCTTCAAGAGCTTCACCCACTGTCTTGGGTTCAATTTGTGACACAAAGGCTGTTCGCAAAAGTGATTCATGGATCTTCTAGTGGATACACCCTTCTGTACCTGACCAATGATATTGTCCAATGATAGATTTCTAGGAACCCTCCATTCTCTAGGCAGTTTAGTACTAGTTGCTGCTGCTCCAGTGCCGGATTCAATCGGTTGTGGTTCAATCGATTGAGCTTCATCCGATTGATTGTCCTCTATAGACTTACCCAGTTGATCTGTGACAATCTTCTGGATCACTGGTTCATCATCATCTGCAGTAATCTCAATGCTTTCTCTTTTACCTACAAGAACTGTTTCAGTAGATTCTGAATCTGCTATAATGCATTGTTCTGGTTCAAATGTAATCTTGTAACCACGATCACATAATTGACTGATACTCAGCAGACTATGCTTCAGACCTTCTACCAGCAACACATCCTTTATGATTACTTTATTGCCACTTCCTATATCACCAACACCTAGAATCCTTCCTCGATTGTTGTCTCCATAAGTGACAAATCCTGCTGATTTCCATTTCAAATTAATCAATTGAGAAGCCTCTCCTGTCATGTGCTTCGAGCATCCACTGTCCAGATACCACATCAATTTATTGGATGCTGACCTTTCCTGCAAAACAGATTGAGTTTAAGGATTTGGTACCCTGTTAAGCTTGGGTCCAGTAGTGTTAGATGTGCCTTTTGGCACCCACCTAACCAATCTTTTAGGCACACTAAATTTCCTAATCCTACAGTTTCTAACAGAGTGACCTTTTCTCATACAGTAGAAGCAGGCAATCGATTGTGAAGACTGTGATCCAGAACCTTTAAAAAAATTGTTAAACAGTTTTTGCTTTCCATTTGGACCATCTTGATAACCAATGCCAGCTTTTTCAAAAACACAATTTTGGGATCCCAAAAGAGCATTTAGGTTGGTTGTCCCCATAGAAAGTTTTGAAGCAGTAGTGATCAAATAGTTCACTTTGCTTTGCAAAACAGTACAGTTTTCACAATCAACTGGCTTGCTACAGTTTTCACAATCAACTGGCTTGCAAGAGTTAAGTTTATTGGAGTTTGCAGAATTTAACTGCTTTTCTAAATTTTCCAAATCATCTTTTGCTTCAAGAAGCTCATCCTCCAATTGCTTAACTCTCTTTTCCAGCCATTTGTTCATGCCTTTCAATCTTCTATTGGATTGGGCTAACTTGTTAGCTTCTTCATGTGTCTCTTAAAATGCATGAAGAAGTGTATTGTAGTTAGTACTATTAAATGAAGCACTAGATTCAGTACTACTTACATCTAAATCTTTTCCAACCATCATACATGTATTGGCTTCAATCTCATCTTCTGAAGAGCAACTAGACGATGAAGCATTGTCTTCCCAAGCTATATATGCGCGTCTAGATTTTCCAAATTTATTGCTCTTCTTTTCTGGTGCTTTGTCCTTGATTGCAATGCTTGGACACTCAGCTTTCATATGTCCCTGTTTTCCACAGCCAAAGCACACAGATTTAGTTGAACCATAATTAGATTTATTTTTACCTCTTTTCCCTTGCTGGTTCTTCAATCTGTTCTTCATCTTTATGAATTTCTGAAACTTTCTTGTCAACAGATTGATGTCCTCAGATTCATTGCAGTCTTCTGAACCTTCATCAGTTGATTCCTGGACAACAGTTCTAGTCTTGAGTGTCAGACTCTTGGTCTTTTTCTCCACTGTTTCCATTTCTTTCAATCTGATCATCTCCAGTTCATGTTCTCGCAGTTTACCAAACAGCGCTGTAGTTGTAAGTGTTGTCAAGTCTCTAGTTTCTGAAATTGCTGTGACTTTAGGCTGCCAGCTCCTGTCCAAGCACTTCAGAATCTTGATATTAAGCTCTTCTCTATCAAACTGCTTGCCCAGTCCAATTAGATGATTGACAATGTGTGTGAATCTTTTCTG
>Ga0209489_106707_pt1 | contig 18171 bp, 16 predicted proteins | sample SiratrowhiteBW_FD_187527 | JGI IMG/M metagenome (GOLD analysis project Ga0209489, IMG submission 187527) | Root nodule microbial communities of legume samples collected from California, USA - Siratro white BW (SPAdes) (version 2) | ecosystem: Host-associated > Plants > Roots > Nodule | place...
ATATATATATATATATATATATATATATATAATTATATAAATGGTCATATACTTACTAAGTATAGTTTATTTTTCCTAAAAATTATATTTTAATAAATATTTTTTTATTTTAATTATATAGAAAACATAATAATTTTTTTAGCTTTTATATAAATACCATATTAAAATCATTAAATAACAAATTTATTAAATATTTTAATTGTAATACCCTAAAAAATAACATGAGAATAAAAACTAACCCTAGAATTAAGATAATACCTGAATATTTTTTTAATAGAAAAGTTGTTTAAGTAAATAAAAAATAGTTATTTAATTTTTATTTTTATAATAACAACCACCAACTCTCTTTAAGAATATATTTTGTTTTATTTTTATAAAACTACCAACTCTCTAAAATGTTGTTCTTCTCCTTTTCTTTGTTTTCGCTCTAAAATTTTGCATTCTTTCCAATCAGATCGTTGAACAGAGTTAGGTTGTCCGTGATTTTAGGATTTTTAAACTCCTTTGAGTGTCGTTACTCTATAGAGGTAAGGAAAGCTAGTTATGTGTTTTTTTTTTTAATAAATGTTTGTCTCGTTTGAAATAGAAATTTATTTAAAATTATGATATTTAGTAAGGAAAGCCAATTGTTTATTGTTTTAAATGTTGGGTAAGGGAAGCTAGTTTGATTATTTTTAATAGATATTGTAATTAATTTTTTTTTGAGATATGAATTGGATGAAGTTGAATGAAATTGAATGAGTGTTTATGTATTGTATGATGTAGTATCAATGTTTTTGAATGATGTGATGTGTGATCGAGACATATCTGTGTTGAATTTTCTTTTTGTATAAGGGTTGGAGCATTCCTAAAATTCTCCCATTAATTTTAATTCTTTATTGTTAAAAAAAAAATATCTATTTTTCTCTAAAGACCACGCCCATAACATTGTTACCAATAAGCATAGTGAGATACTCTGAGGTAGCTTCGAAGCTTAAAGATAATTTGTACAAAAGCTCCGTAGGAGAAATTGGGGTGGAGTTGACCAGACTGCAAAGCTATCCAGCCATGCTGAATTGCAAAAGAATGAAAATATCATTTAGGTATTTTGAGGTGTCAAAATTGTCTAAGTGAAAGGGAAAGATGATTTCTTTTAGAGAGAGAGTTACTTTAATTAAGACATTAAAACTTACATTTTCATGTTCATGTTATATATAATATGTAATCAATGCCATAAATTTAATATCCACCAATAATTTCATATATGTCACCCATCGAGAAGAAATATAAAAAATAGTTACAAGAAACATTTACCATTTACTTGTCCATTTAGTAGCATCTAAAGAGTTAATTCTTGTAAAATTCAACATCCATAGTATTCAACACAAGTTCTCTTTTTCAAAATAAAAAATGGAAAATTTCATGAAGATGTGATTGCTTGAGTCACAGTCTTGGGCCTTTCTCTTTTTCAAAATAAAAAATGGAAAATTTCATGAAGATGTGATTGCTAGAGTCACAGTCTTGGGCCTTTCTACAACAGTAGACGACAAACACAATCAGAACTTGTTCACAACCTTAATTAGCTTTCAACTCCTCTATCAGTCTCCACATTCTGTTTGTTGTCTTCCTCCGTGGTGGAGTGGTGGAAACGACGGTGAGAGTCTGTTTGGATAAAAAAATTACTATCAAATGTATTACGTTTTACAATGTTTATTTTATTCTTTTAAAGTATATATAAATTATGATAATGTTCGTATATTTTGCAGCCAAGATCAAGACCCAAATAGAAACCATAATACACAAATGTAAGTAGTTTTGGTATCTTCTGTATTTGCACCAAATCCTATTAGATCTACCAATGCGTGGTTGACCTTATCTACTTTAATACAATACATAACTGAGTTGAATCTGTATTCCAGATAGCCTTTGCAATCAAAATAGAGGGTGCCACATACCCTATAGGCCATGAGGTCCTTATGTATTGTTTCTAGCCCTCTTCTCCTGTTAAACTTTGTTATGCAGCTCCATGACATCCTTTTCTAATTGTTTCATGACAGCCAGTCTCAACTACAGGGTCTATGACTGCTATTAATTCTGCTATGAAGAAGACCAGAGTTGCTAGATATTGAACTGCCAAAAGTCCTCATAAGTCTTTCAGCTGGAGAAAAGTCTTCATCTATCCTCCTAAATCCTAGTGTATAACTATTTTGTGGATACAATGAACTGCCAGAGTTTCACAAATAGGCATTTGAAAAATGTAGTGGAGATTAGTTAAATGTTGGTTATGCAAGTGAAGAGAAACAAGCATTTATGGAAAAGAAGGATAAGGTTCCAACTTTACAAGTATCATTTTAACTTTTCAATGTAATATTATTTATTATTTTTTCTGTAAGGTAAAAAGAAAAAGAATCTCAAATTTTTCTTTAGAAAGTGTAAAGTAAAGAAATTGAGTTTAAAGTTTCACATATATTCTATGAGAAAAATCATTGGAATCACAAACTAACTTTGCTAATGTCTTGAAAATAAATTAGATTTTGAATGGTACGATGATTTATTTTTAGTTATTAAATTAGATTTTTTTTATAATAGGTATCTACTTCCGTTTCTTTTCATAATAGATTTTTTCACAAACTAAGAAGTATTTGTCATATTTTTGGTCATGGATTTGGTTTACTCTCCATAGTTTTGTATTTTTTCTTTTTTCTTTTAATAATATATGTTATGACATATCATTACTGAACTTTGAAATATTAGTCTAACTGAAATATCAAAATTTATAACCATACCTAATATAAATTTAAATAAAAAAATATAATATTTCTTTATACCTTTTTCAGTTCATTTTAACTTTTCAATGTAATATTATTCATTATTATTTTTCTGTCGTAACATATATATATATATATATATATATATATATATATATATATAATATATATATATATAACTGGAAAAATAATAAATCTCAAACTAAATATAATTTTTAAAGTAATCCAACGTACATATTCTGTATTAGTTAACAGGGTGACCAAAATAGGAATTTTATTAAAGTACACGTAAATTAAGAATAAATCGAAAGTTGAAGGTGAAGTTATATGCTTAAATTGAAGTGTGAATACCCCTGAAAAGGCTTGAAAATGTCTCGTTATACAACTTGTTATTTTCTTCAACAATTAACACTTACAATATAAGTCTAATACTTATCCCAACTGTTTAACGCTATTATTTCATTGAATTACACGACATTAAATTCAGAAATGTTTATATAGTAATCGAAAGAATTTGATTTTTTTTTTCTTAAGCACAAATTTCATAATTATCTCTAAGTTTTACTATTTTTCTTTTCAATTTGATTTAAGTACGTGTGTCTTGAAATTTTCTTCTTTCCTAATTATAATATTGATTGCCTACATTAAAAGCAAATTAAAAAAATTATAGTTGAGCACATTAAAAAAATTATAGTTGAGCAATTTGACAGGATACTCCACAACAATAACATAACCAATAGCATGTTTGGCTTGACTCCACTTTCATCCAGATCAATTTATATTTTTCAAATTGAAGGAAAACAAATATAGAATATTGATCCCAGTATTTCCAAACGTAGAAAAATGGCCTTCTATGTCAGTTCTGGAAGACATTCTACATCAGTTCTGGAAGACATTCTACATCAGTTCTGAAACCAACATAGATATAGGCGACGTAGAAAGACTTGGACATATAACGTCGGTTGTGCAATCGACGTAATATGTACGTCACTACATGGGTTGAAAATAGAAACCGACATCATATACCCAACTAAAATAACTAAATTACAGACTGAGAGGTGAATACTACGTCGGTTGTAACTTACAATCTACGTAAAAAGTTTTTTTTTTTTAAAAAAGTAAATTTAATGGGTTGATAAATCTCTAATCGATACAAGAAAACACCACAAAAAAATTAGAATTTTCTAACAAGTATAGATATGTGAAATCAAATGCTGTAATCTAAAAAAATAGGTGAAAATATTAAAAAAATAAAAACAAAATCCTAAACGATGGAATTTTGGAATTTCTGAAGGCCCAACCGCCTTCACTTGTTGGCTAGCGAATTCGTTACCCCATTTCAAACAACTTTCATTTTTAGAGCGTCTCAATCCAAACTATCTATCAAAAGTTATGGTCATTTTAAGTTTTTTCATCCTAAAATTTTTGAAATCCAAAATTTATGATACAAGCATACAGAAAGCAGTCCAAGCATACAACTAATAGAACAACATTTCAAAGATAAGAAAACATACCTCTTGTAGACAATAAGAGCAAAACTAATGAACGCAAATGGACCCAAATTAAATCTACCAAAACCACTAAATGCAAAAATGAAGTAAATAAAACCACAAAGACAATGAGAGCGAAGGAAAGTAGGGGAGATTAACATGTGATGTACCAGTGAGAGTGAATCCGAAAAGCGAACCAATGACACACCCAAAACACAAACCGAAAACATCAACTTAAGGAGTGTTCCAAACCAAACTTGAAGAGTAAATGAAACTGGGGGAGTGATTGAAACAATGACACAATGTCACGTACAACAGTGAAGGAGAAGGAAAAGCAATAGGACTTAGTGAAAGAGAACGAAGCATAAGAATGAAGCGCGAAAGTACCATAAATTTCTAATTTTAACTCGAGAGAGATACTATGTCAGTTGGGACCCAACCGACGTAGTATCTGGCCAAATTTTATCCATTTTTTCCCAAAATTCACTCGCGCACTACGAGAGAGATACTACGTCGGTTGGGATCTCCCAACCGACGTAGAATCTCTATCGCCGTTTCAAAATTTTATAATTTTTAATTTTTATTTTTTCAGTCTTTTTATATGTCGGTTATTTGTGAAACCAACGTAGAATATGATATATTATGTTGGATTTGTGTGAACCGACGTAGAATATGGTATATTACGTCGGATTTGTGTGAACCAACATAATATTAGAGTATATTTGTTTGATCCTATTATTGTACATCCATAAGCAACGACCTTGGAAACAACCTTAGGTGGGTAAGGGTAAGGATTTGGGGTGTACCTCTTGCCATGTCGAGCCGCAAGTGTTTTGAAAAGATTATAGCAACAGTGGACATAGTTGTAGCGATAGATGAAGATACAACACAATTGAGAAGTTTGGAATACGCAAGGGTCAGGTCAAATTATCGTTGCACGCCAAAACAAATTTGAAGGTTACAGTAAAAATCAATGGTATAATATGCCCGGATAAGGTTGTAGAGGAAATGGGACAAACTGTAGTTCAACACTGTAAATGCGCTTATGAAGGGGAAGACAACAATGCAGAGATATTGTCTGAAGACTCAATGTAGAAGGGGTCTTATGACATGACCCAATATGGTAAAGGTAGCTCAAATGACTTTGAAAGTGTGAACGACGTAGTTTAACGAGTGGAGGCTACACTATCTTAACTAGAGAAGATGGAGAGAAACCACGAAAGTGACTCAGTGAAAGAAACTCACACATGGAGAACAACGAGTTAACTCGGTGATGTGGTAGTCGTTCAGAATGTCTGCCAAGGTATGTGGCTCGAGGAGGAGTATGCAATGCATGTTGGAGAAGCTAGGTCAGAGTCACAAGTGGAGCGGGAGATAAACGGAAACTTCAAACGTGATCATCTGATGTGGCTTTTGAGCAGGCCTAACCAACCAATTTCAAGGGCTTCTAAACTGGGCACTAGTTCAACGGCTCCAACCCATAACGCAATTAACCTACTCGCGAATGAGGAAGGGTGACTTAGGTTAAGGCGAGGCCCATTTTTTGAAAGTAAATGTTGAGGGTCTCGAAGTTTATAGTTTAAATGCCCCATATGTCGAGCAAGAACCTGGTGGACTCTTTCTTTCTCTCAAAGATGCGCTCCCAAGCAGTGATGGTGCCAACGTCAATAAACGTCCACACACGACCGATGAAGGAGATATGAAGCTCATCAGGGCTTGCTATATTGATCATGGATCCATGCTCAAGAGGGGATCCCTTATTTAAGGGAAATGCTCCAGGCCAAGTGGCAAAAACAATAGGGTACTCGATACAGACAATATGCTTATAGTGAGCCAAAAAAGGTACGTTATCCCGTCTCCGTCTTTATGAGTCTAGTTGGTGGAAAGACCTTTGAAGGGTGTGTGGGGTAGGTTTGGAAAGTTTGTGGTTCCACGAAAATATAAATTGGGTTCTTGGTTAAGGTACAAAGATATCTTTTTGGGAGGATAAGTGGTTGGGTTAGGGGAGCTTAAAAAATAGTTACCGAAGGGTGTATGCAAACTCATGCATGAAAGATGTTAAAGTGGGTATGACAGGATTGTGGTACGAAAACTTGTGGGAATGGAATCTAAGTTGGAGGAGAAATTGGTTTAAATGGGAAAAACCAATAGTTCAGGATTTGTATCAAGAATTAGAATCTTGTAAGCCAAAGAAGGATTTAGATGATATTTGGTTTTGGTTAGGAGATAGAAATGGAAGTTACACAGTTAAGTCGACGTACAACAAGATTAGGAATGATATGAGAGGGGATAATGACAAACTGTTCTTTAAACTTTGGACAACAAAGACACTGCCATATGCTCAAATTTTTTATTGGAGAGTGTTGTTAGACAAGTTACCAACAGCTGGAAACTTAGTTAAAGTAGGTATTCAGGGCATTAACAACATGTGTGTATTTTGCCAGAACCAAGAGGAGACTATTAGTCATTTATTGTTTACATGTCATAAGGTTAGCAAAATCTAGTATATGTGTGATTCTTGGGTTGGGGTTCATTCTGTTCACCATTACTTGCCAAAGGATCATTTCCTTAGCTTTGAGATTCCCTTCTTAAATTCTAAATGTAATTTGATGTGGAACGTAGTTTGGATGGGTTTGGTTTGGAACATTTGGAAGGCTAGGAATAATGTTCTATTTAGGAACAAAATTTTTTATGTTGAGGAGGTTTATGTGGCAGCACAGATTAATACATGGAATTGGATTCATAGGAACTAGATTGTTTTAAAAATGTTTTGCAGAGTTATGGCTTGGAAGTTGACGAAGTTGCTAGGGGAAGGTTCACAACCAGATCTAAACAATAGGAAAAAATAAATTGCTTTCTCTTAAGTTGGAGTGTGCCTTCATTACTACATCAGTAAACTTTGGTTTTTTATCTAATTCATGCTATCGGTATTGTCCATGTTTTGTTGTACTGATGACTGGTGTAAGTAGGTGTTTAGGCATATGTTAGATGCTCTTGAATGCTTTTTAAGCTACTTTTGAGTTTTGCTTTGAGTATTGGTCACACAAAGATTTACTTGTGGAGATAAATTAAGATTGTAGTTCTTATTTTGATATTTATGATGATCCATAAATTCAGAGTTATGTTACTTTATATACAAGAGTTGGAACACCTCTTAAGTGTTTTGATTAATTTATTTTTTTATGGCTAAACAACTCTACTCTTCGTAACTGCAATAGATTATATTGTATTAGGTTTAGTTCTGATGACGTGAGTAGGTTATGGAATTTAGGTTAACAAATTGGGTTCAATAGCATTGAACCTGACGAAAGTATCATAGAACAATTTGAATCCATGGACAACATGAATTTCGAGAGGAACTCAGGTGATAGAGGGGAACCCAACACTTAGATTAATGAGGATATTGATTTGCAATGTTAGGGGTTTTAAGGGGAGGGACTGGCAAATGGAAGTATATTAAGGAAACTATAATGAAGGAAGATCTAGACATGGTATGTGTACAAGAAACAAAAACAGATTCTGATGATCCTAATATGTGTAGGGGATTATGGGACACCAACATGGCTAGATTGGGTAAGAAAAATTGAGGAGAACAGAGCTGGTGGAATTATTACTATTTGGAATATGCTTAAGTTTAAGTTTATTACATCCGATAGTGGTAAAGGTTATATTATTAATAAGGGTAACTTGTTATAATGTGATGAACAAGTTGTCATTGTTAACGCGTACTCTTCTTGTGACCACAATGAAAAATGTGAAATATGCAATGACCTTATTAGGAGAATGAGGATTGAACAGATAAAGGTCTGGTGTGTTGTAGGGGATTTCAATGCAGTGAGAAAATCATCGGAAAGAAAGGGGGTTAATGTTATGGTTAGAGGCACCTGAGAAATGGAAAAGTTTAATTTATTCATCCAGAATATGGAGTTGAGTGATATATATATATGATAGGTAGAAAATTCACTTGATATAGTACTAGTGGGACTACTATGAGTAGGCTAGATAGAGTTATGCTCTTGAACCATTGGTTAAATAAATGGCCTGATAGTAGCCAGTACATTTTGGATTGCTCAATTTTTTATCATTGTGCAATTGTGTTGAAACACAAGATCATTGACTAGGGCCCTACCCAATTTAGGGGCTCGAATGTGTGGAGAACACATGTTGAATTTTCTGAGAGGGTTTCAAAACTTTGGGAAGAATATCAAGTTACAGATAATGGCATCTGGGTTTTGAAGGAGAAATTGAAATGAATGAAAGCTGATTTAAAGGTATGGAATAAGGAGTGCTATAGGAATATTAATAATAAGAAACAACTGTTAAAACTTGCATGTACCACCCGGTTAAAATAAAAACCGCAGTGGTAGGGGACATACCACCGCGGTTGTTTGGTTAACAAACACGGTAATAGGTATCATATCACTGCGGTTGTTAACCAAACAACTACAGTAGTATGTCCTTTCGCTATTTTTTCGCCCACTCTGGGAAAATTCTTACAACGGTTTCCTTATAATCAGAATGGTATGTGATACTTTCTACTGTAGTTCTACAACCGCAATAATAGCTTTTATACGTTTTACTGCGGTTGAAGGGAAAGATGATTTCCTTAACAGAGAGTTACTTGAATTAAGACATTAAAACTTACATTTTCATATTCATGTTATATATATAATGTAATCAATGACATAAATTTAATATCCACCAATAATTTCATACATGGTCACACATCGAGAAGAAATATAAATTAGTTACAAGAAGAGTTCTCGTGTAAACATTTACCATTTCACTTGTCCATTTAGTAGTATCTATAGAGTTAATTCTTGTAAAATTCAACATCCAACACAAGTTCTCTTTTCAAAATAAAAAATGGAAAATTTCATGAAGATGTGGTTGCTAGAGTTACAACACATGTATATTTTCAAATTATCAATAAATGCTTCTCTTATTTTCCTCCAGTATTTCCATCTCCCCGATCTTCTTAAACAAATGCCTGGAGAAGTTTTACTTAAGCATAAAGAAGCTCATTTCCATCGTGGTCGTTCTCCTACAAACAAAGCCAATAGTCACCATAATATTAAGTTTGACATGTTTTATGAGAACAATCATCGTTTACATATATCTTGTTTTTGAAAAAATAATCTGTAAAATAATATTCATTATATGCTTCAAAAAAAACTACAATCTTCTCTAAACGAAATATTTTTTAGTTTAATAACCAAATATAAACTAATGAACAACATATGAATAAGAAATATGTAAGAACTAGCAAAAGCTATGAATTTAATTAAGCATAAGCTATATAATACCTTGGTACTTCCTTAATTTGATGTTATCAATCTTAGAAAAGTATATGTTTTTGCATTTTCATCGTCTTCATCTTTGCCCATGCTCTTAGCTCTTTACCCAAACTCTTAATATTCGGAGATAGCTGGAAATAGTCGTTGATGGAATTTCGACTACTTGGTTGAGAAAACTCTCTGAAAATCTACTTTATATAGATGCAAAAGTGGGGATGAGTAGATGAGTAGTTCAGGAAGAGAATTAAGATTAATTAATTTTTTAGTAATTTTCCTTTTGAACTGATTATTTAAATAGATTTAAAATAAAAAATATTAATTACAACATATATTTAACTATTAAATAATGTTATTTATGTAATATATTAATGTATGCTTTAAATTATTTAAGTGATGTCATTAAAAATATTACACAAAATTAATAAATGCAATAATATCTTAATGTAACATACAATAACCATAATTTATGTATTTAATTATTTGTGTAATATATTAATATATGCATTAATTTAATCTATTATATAATAAATATAGTAAAACTTTACCCAACATCGGAAATCGTAATTTGATTTTAAAAATATTTATGATAAAATCATAAATTACATCCTTGTAAAACTTTTAATAGAAAACATAAGCAATAAGCATGAGTGTCCTCCTAAGGGATCATTCACAAATAAATACAAGTGACAAGCACCGTAACAAAACCAACTTTACGATGACATAATTATTGTTACTATTATTCTTATTCTAATAATTATTATTATTATCATTATTAATATAATATTAATAATAATATTAAAAATAATATTAATCATAAAATTAATATCAATAATATTAATATTATTAAAAATATCATTCATAATAATATTAATTAACAATATTAACAATAATAATATTAATAATCATATTGTTAATAATGTTAATAACATTAATGATAATAATAATAATTATTATTATTATTATTATTAATGATATTAATAATAATAGTAATAAAATTAATAATAATAATACTAAAATAATAAAATTAATATTAATTATAATAAAAATAAAATTATTAATTACATAATGTTAATAATAATTATTATTATTTTTTATTAGTATAACATTAAAATTTTTAATAATGTTAATGACAAAAATAATAATAATAATAATTTTAATAAAACTAATTATTACTATTGTATGCGAAAAAATCCATAGGTAATTACATACCAATTTAAACCTCTACGTAATTACGTATGGATTTGGATCCATATTCATAGGTAATGTAATTACTTACAAACTTTTTTGCAGATAAAATTGGTAAATAAAACCCGTAGATAAATTTGTATGAAATAAATCCGTACGTAAAATGCGTAGGTAATGCTAAATTTACTGAGTGATAAAAATCTATATATAATAATCCATAGGTAAATCAAGAATTTCTTGTAGTGAATCTAAACGAAATATTTCTCTTACCTTGAACTATGGTGTTAAAGATATCAATTTGTGACATCATCCTTTCATCCCTCTGATGAAATATTTAGTATTTTGAAAAACTTTTATCCTTATATTACTGTTGATAAATCATACATTTGTGATACTTGTCACCAAACCAAATAGAGAAAACTCCCTTTTTCTCTTAGTAATACTCATGCTACACATCATTTTTAACTTGTTCATATTGATATTTAGGGTCCTAGTTCTATTTCCTCTACAAATTGTAAAGATATTTCTTTACTATTGTTGATGATTTTTCTATATATACTTGAATTTTCCTTATGCATAACAAATCTAAAGTTCAAACTAATGTTGTTAATTTTATATATTATGTTGAAAATTAACTCAAAACTTCTATTAAAAAATATCGAAACAAATAATGGTGTTGAGTTTGCTATGAAAGATTTTTATGCTTCCAAAGGCATTATGCATAAGACCACCTCTGTTCAAAATATGAACAAAATAATATTTTGAAACACAAACATCAACCTCTTTTAAATGTTACTCGTGCCTTATTTTTCTAGTCTAATTTGCCTATTAATTTTTTTGGTGTTTTGATATTCAACATATTGCTTTTCTAATAAACTACATGCCTACTCCTTTTCTTAATAATAAAACTCCTTTAGAAAAACTTCATGTCAAAATTTGTGATATTTCTACGTTATGGATTTTTTGGTGTTTATTTTATTCTTTTACACTTATTGCTCATAGAAAAAAAGAATTCGATAGTCATGTTGCTCCTAGTATTTTCCTTGATTTTAAACCTTACACAAAATGATACATTACTTAAATCTTAAGAATCATAAAATTGATATTTCTCAATATGTTGTTTTTCATGAAAATCATTTTCCCTGTCATTCTTCTTTTGGAAATAATAATGATCCTAATAATTTATCTCTTCCTATTCCGTAACGTTATGCCTAAACTTATGATGATCTTAATATGTATAATGAAAATTTTGAGTATACTAATGATAATCTTGTCAATGACCTGCTTCCTGTTGATGAAAATATTGTTGATACCACTTTTAGAAGGTCAACAAGGAATACAAGACTGCCTGCTTATCTTTAAGATTTTGAGACCAATATTGATGCAATCCTGCCTTTAAGACTGCATACAAGAATAAAATATTGATGCAATCCTGCCTTTAAGACTGCTTATAAGAATAATGAGGTCACTGAGCTATAGTCTTGATCAAGAGCTTATTGTTCCATCTCCTCATTAAGAACACCACTCTTTGTCATTTCAAGAGAAAAATCATCATTTGGGACAACATTAACCATGGAAACTCAAAGCATTTCTCAAGAATCAAGTAAAGTTAACGATATAAATAATCCCAATAAATCATCATCAAATTTAGTATTTGTTAGCACTAGTGGGCTACTGTGATGATTTGATGCAGCCAACTAAGTGAAGGAGTTCAAGACCTTATGATCATATGTGGAATGCATGAAGATTTCATGAAGATTGAAGATTTGGTCTAGAACTTAGGAGTGTGTGTTTTGGGGTAAGTTTGAGGTCTAATCAGTGATGCATGCAATCTTTATCAAAGATAAGCTCTACAAGTATTTTCTGAATTAACAAAAGTTTTGAGAAATCATTAAAATCAAAACTTGCATTTGAACAACTGTTTTAACTAACTGGAGAAAAGCAGTCGACTATTTGAAAAATCGATCGACTGAATTTTAAATGACAGTTGTCTATAAATAGTTGGCGTGAAATTTTGGAAAGACACGAAAAATCATTCTAAACATTTTCTGAGAAAGAACATTTGATATTTAAAAGAGAGAAAAAACGCCCTTGAGTCTAGTGATCAAGATCAATCAACTTTTTCATCAAGAACTATTTTCTTGAACTGCTACTGGAGCTTTGATTTGACTGAGACAGTTTCTTCACTGATTTGATCATCAAACTAAGCCTTCTATACCCTTTCTTTATTACTTTTGTAATCCTTTCTATAGAAGTGCTTGTATTGCTGTGACTATAATAATTCTTTCACTGTATTGAAGGTTATTTTGCTGTGAGTTACCTGGGTTGGTAATTTTGTTCTGTACAGTGGGTTCTGTAGAGGCTGTGACTTGTTGTAGGTTCAGCAAGGGTGTTCTTGAAACACACAGTGGGTTTCTGTGTGGTTTCTTGTTCTGTTGTGGGTTCAACAATGGTCTACTGCGGTGAGCAGTGAGACGTTTCTAGGTTATACAGTGGATTCTGTATAACTGTGACTTGCTGTGGGTTTTAGCAAGGGAGTTCTTGAGACACACAGTGGACTCTGTGTGGTTTCTTGGTCTGCTGTAGGTTCAGCAGTGGTTGCTGCGGTGTGCAGTGTATTCTTGCTGTAGGCAAGTGTTGTAAACTTGATAAGGTTGATCATTTTTAGTGAAATTCTTACTGTGTGTGAGGGACTGGACGTAGCCCGTGTGTTGGGTGAACCAGTATAGAAATCTGTTGTGTCCTGAATCTCTCTTGCTCTCTCTCTTTACTGTTCTTATTAAATCTTGTTGTGTTTCTTGAATTTTCAGAATTGATTAAATCTTGCTAATTGAATAACTTCATCAACTTTCTGAAACCTTTTTAATAACTTCTGAACACACATAATCAGATTAAACACAATCTACTCTGAACTGTTTTGAATCTGTTAATAACCAGTATATCAGTTTTTTTTTTTAAATTTGCAGTTTTGCAATTTACTAGGTTTTTATCAGTTTGTTTTCCAGAAAACTCATTCTTTAACTATTGCTGATTAAAGATTGTTTCCATACACTTAACATAGTTTGTTTTGTTTAACAAAAGTTTTTTAATCAGTGAATCTTTATAAACTTGGAGTTGATCTAATTCTTTGATTTCTTGACTCAACTTTTCAAGAACTGCATTTACAATATACTGTGTATTCAAGAATTGTTTTATGGTAACAGTTAATTGTATCTGGTTGATTGGAATTGTGCTGAAACTGTTTGTTGAACCTTTGCTGTTTGCTTAACATATCTTCTGGAGTAGTTTTCATAAAAATTATTCATTCTCCAAACAATTTATGAAAATTTTCAAGTGTTCAATACCCCCCCTCTTGAACTTGGCCAAAACATATTTTACAATTGGCATCAGAGCTACGACTTGAATCCTAGTCAAGTTTTTCGATCCATGGCTGAGAACAAGTTGCCTTTTGCCGAGGGAGCCTCTATACACAGGCCACCCATGCTTTCTGGGGTTAATTACCAATTTTGGAAAGTGAAGAGGAAGAATTTTATTGAATCTATTAATAGAGGTATATGGAATGCAATAGTGAATGGACCTTACATTCCAGTTTCTGTTGAGAATGGAATATTTATGGCAAAGCCATTTGATGAGTTGACTGATGCTGAAAATAAACGTGTTCAATATGATTGTGTAGCCAAGAACATAATAACTTCAGCTTTGAATATGGATGAGTTTTTCAGAGTCTCACAGTGCAGTTCTACTAAGGAGATGTGGGATATACTTGAGGTTACTCATAAAGGCACTACTGACGTCAAACGGGCTAGAAAGCATGCGCTGATTCAAGAATATGAATTATTCAGAATGCAGCGAGGTGAGTCAATTGCTGATGTGCAGAAGAGATTCACTCACATAGTGAATCACTTGATCGGGCTTGGAAAGCAGTTTGACAAAGAGGAGCTGAACATCAAGATCCTCAAATGCTTGGACAGAAGTTGGCAGCCCAAGGTTACTGCAATTTCATAGAGCAAATATTTGACAACTCTCACCACAACGACACTCTTTGGAAAGTTGAGAGAACATGAACTGGAGATGACAAGGCTGAAGGAAATGGAATCTGCTGAAAAGAAATCCAGAAGCCTTGCACTGAAATCAAAAGCTATTGAGATTGAAAACAGTGAGGACAACTCAGAAGAAGATAGTGGTACTGAGGACCTCAGTCTGATGGCAAAGAAACTCCAGAAATTCATCAAGCTGAAGAACAGGGTAAAGAATCAGCAATCTAAAAGGTATACTAGAAAACCTGATTCAAATTCAAATAAGCTAACCTGTTATGGTTGTGGCAAACAGAGACATGTGAAAGCAGACTGTCCAAATTTGGCTAACAAAGAGAAGAGCATTGATAAGAAGAACTACAAAGCTGGAAAGGGAAGAAAGGCATACATTGCATCGGAAGACAATGCATCTTCATCTAACAACTCTTCATAAGAAGACATTGAAGGAAATTCGTGTTTCATGGCTGGAAAGGATTCTGAGGTTGGTAGTGAAGATTTCAGCACTTCATTTAACAGTACAAATTACAGTTCACTCCTGAATGCGTTTCAAGAGACGCATGAGGAAGCAAACAAGTTGGCTCGTGCCAACAATAGACTGAAGGGTATGAACAACTGGTTGGAAGCCAGAGTTAAGGAACTGGAAGATGAAGTTTTAAGACTGAAAACTGACCTTGAAAACTATAAAACTTCCAGTAACTTAGACTCCAGCAAGCCAGCAAATTGTGAAAACTGTGAAGTTCTTCAAAAGAAGGTGAACTACCTAATTACTACTGCTTCAAAGTTGACTATGGCAACAGCGAATCGGAATGCCATTCTGGGCTCTCAGAATTGTGTTTTCGAAAAGGCTGGAATTGGACATCAACCCAATTTCCCAAGGAAACAGAAAAAGTACAGTAGCTTTTTTGAAACAAACACTAAATAGTTTTGACAGTCTATTACCTGCTTCTATTGTATGAAAAGAGGTCATTCTGTCAAGGACTGTAAGTTTAGAAGATTTTTAGTGCCAAAAGGTTTAGTTAGGAGGATGCCTAAAAGCATCACTAACAAAGATGAACCCAAATTTAACAGGGTACCAATGCCTCAACTCTAATCTGTTTTGTAGGTCTGCTTGGCATCCAGTAAGCTGATGTGGTATCTGGACAGTGGATACTCAAAGTATATGACAGGAGATTCAACTCAGTTGATTAATATCAAATGGAAATCTGCAGGATATGTGACATATGGTGACAATAACCGAGGCAAGATACTTAGAGTTGGTGATATTGGAAGAAATGATAGAGTAATCCTCGAAGATGTACTCTTAGTGGAAGGATTAAAGCACAGCTTGCTAAGTATCAGTCAACTGTGTGATAAGGGGTACAAGATCACGTTTGAGCCTGCTCAATGTCTCATAACAGATTCAAAATCTGCTGAAACGGTTCTTGTAGGTAAAAGAGTGAGTAACATTTACATGCTTAATGTGTCTTGCATAACATCTAGCATGAATTGTTTGCTATCCCGAAATGATGAATCTTGATTGTGGCATAGGAGACTTGCACACATTCATATGCATCATCTAAATAGGATTGCATCTAAAGATCTTGTAATTGGTCTTCCTAAGCTTAAGTTTGAGAGGAACAAACTGTGTAGAGCATGCCAAATGGTTAAGCAAACTAAAAGCTCTTTTAAATCGATTAATGCTGTTTCAACAACTAGACCACTTGAGCTGCTTCACATGGATTTATTTGGTCCCTCTAGAACTATGAGCCTAGGAGGGAACTACTATGGTCTTGTTATTGTTGATGACTATTCCAGGTTCACTTGGACATTTTTCATAGCCACCAAAGATGAAACTTACCATGTCTTTAAAGTATTTGTCAAAGTTGTTCAGAATAAAAAGGACTGCAGTATTTCATCCATTAAATCTGACAATGGGAGAGAATTTCAGAATGAGAAGTTGGACAGATTCTGCAGTAAACTGGGCATTAAACACAACTTCTCAGCACCAATAAATCCACAGCAGAATGGAGTTGTAGAAAGGAAAAATAGATCTTTGGAGGAACTGGCCAGGACAATGATGAATGAGACTGGGCTACCTAAATACTTCTGGGCAGATGCTGTCAGCACAGCGTGCTATGTACTAAATAGAGTGCTGATCAGACCCATACTGAAGAAAACTCAATATGAACTGTTCAGAGGAAGAAAATCGAATATGTCTCACCTAAAGGTCTTTGGCTGTAAGTGTTTCATACTTAATAATGGTAAGGACAACCTGGGTAAGTTTGATTCCAAGTCAGATGGAGGTATTTTTCTGGGTTACTCACAACATGGTCATGCTTATCATGTCTAAAACAAGAGGACTATGCTGGTAGAAGAATCTGTACATGTGAATTTTGATGAAACTAACCAAGATTTGCAGGAAAGATCTAAGACATGTGCAGATGATGAAATTCTAAGTATTCAACAAGCTGGTACTAAATTGGAAAATAAGACTGAAGGAACTAGTGTGCTACCAGAAATTCAGTCAACAGAACCAGAAGATCAATCTACTGAACAAGAAGTTGTTACTGACAGGATTCGTTCAGAACTGCCTAAGGAGTAGAGAGTTCCTAGGAATTTATCATTGGATAATGTAATTGGACAAGTGCAGAAAGGAGTTTCAACCAGGAGTACACTGAATCAATTCAGTGAACATATGACATTTGTTTCATAAACTGAACCAAAGACTGTAGCTGATGCACTGGAAGACAGCAACTGGATAACTGCTATGCACAAAGAACTGAACTAGTTTGCGAGGAATGAGGTCTGGACACTTGTTCTGAAAACCAGTGAGATGAATGTCATTAGCACCAAGTGGGTGTTCAAGAACCAGTTAGATGAACATGGTGTTATCGTGAGAAACAAAGCTAGATTGGTTGCAAAGGGTTACAATCAGGAAGAAGGAATTGACTATGGGGAAACCTATGCACCAGTAGCACGACTTGAAGTTGTTAGACTGCTCTTAGCTTATACTTGCATGAATGGATTCAAGCTTCACCAAATGGATGTCAAAAGTGCTTTCCTTAATGGGTATATTGATAAAGAAGTTTATGTTTGTCAACCTCTTGGATTTGAAGATCATAAGCATCCAGATTATGTCTTCAAACTGAAGAAAGCTCTATACGGTTTGAAGCAAGCCCCAAGGCAGTGGTATGAGAGGTTGAGCAACTTCTTGCTATCTCATGCATATGAGGAAGCAAAACAGATAAGACATTGTTTATTAAGAAAGCACTCAATGATATTATTTTGGTTCAAGTATATGTTGATGATATTATATTTGGATCCACTAATCAAAATCTGTGTGAGCAGTTTGTTGCAGCTATGCAGGGAGAATTTGAGATGTCCATGATGGGTGAACTTAACTACTTTCTTGGACTGCAGATCAAGCAACTAAATCATG
>Ga0209489_106708_pt1 | contig 18170 bp, 10 predicted proteins | sample SiratrowhiteBW_FD_187527 | JGI IMG/M metagenome (GOLD analysis project Ga0209489, IMG submission 187527) | Root nodule microbial communities of legume samples collected from California, USA - Siratro white BW (SPAdes) (version 2) | ecosystem: Host-associated > Plants > Roots > Nodule | place...
TATATATATATATATATATATATATATTTGACGACCAATCTAAAATTAGAGGTAAGGTGAAGAGTAGTGTCTAAAAAAATTCAAATTATATAATTAAGAATACAAATTACAAAAAGGTATATTTAAATTATACAATTTTGAAATATAAAAGTTATATTTTGGAATATAAAAAAATTGTATTTCGAATTGTGTAATTCATAATAGAAATAATTCACAAAGGATATTTTTGATATTTTTAAAAATATGAAAATGCAGGAAGAATTCATGAAGGTGTGGAATTCATGAAGGTGTGGAAGCATGTACCCTATGTAGAAGACTTTAGTTGCTTAACTTTAGGTCAATTTTGATTATAAAATTAGGTAAGTACTATTTTCACAATTTTGATTAGAATAAGACAATTACTATTTACATCTCCATATCCTTTTATAGCCCTTAAATATTTTCAAATGTCCATTCTTGTTTTGTAGATTTATATCTCTTCATCATTTTTGTGTCTCTTTTAGATGGTAATGTTCTAAAGTGTTAGTAAATGCAATTAATATATATGGAGAAAATGGTAACAAAATAATTTCACTCTTCCAAATGATCCACTATAACTACACACTTTATCTAACATTTCACGTAGTCACATTAGAAAAACACTAAACATGTTTCTTAGAACATTATAAAGACACTCAAAAATCCTAAACTCACTCTAAAATTGATTAAAAATGTTAAACTTATTACAGACTAACAAAATCAACTACACTTCAATAAGACATAAATACTTAAAAACCTTAACTTCACTTTAACTACAACTTTAACTACACAATTTAACTAATACTCTAGTCAGTCTTGGTAAAAAATAAAAATAAACTAACTAATTACTATACTAAGCTACACTCCAACAGTACAAACCACCAAATTATAAGTCTATTTAGATATAACTACTTAATAACTTCAACTAGACTCAATAAATAGACACAAACTCTAAATTTATCTGTACACAACTACCTACTAACTTCAGATCAAATCAATATATATACATAAATCCTAAATCCATCTCATATCTCATATCTGATCTCATCTCATCACATCTCACATCTCATCTCATATCTCATATCATCTCATCTCTAATCTTATATTTCATATCTCATCTCATACCTCCAATCACTTAAACTAAACTTTCTAACAATTTGCTTAAACTACAACCCCTCACAACTTTTTATCCAAACATAATAATCTTTTCATCGAAACTTACTGTTAATGCTTCACCCCTACTCTTGTTTTCTCTCTCAAAGATTTTTGGAACTCTCAGTTGAAGCAAAATAACACTATATTATATTGTTATTAGAATAATTTTACTCGTACGAATCCTCCAACGTATTTAGATAATCAGTAAATATAAGAGACCAGTACGTTTATTTTTTATTCAGTATTTTATGAAATATTATAAAAATTGCAGCATTTTTTTGTGATATATGAAGTATATTACATTTTCCCTCGTCATATGGAAATTAATTACCGATTTATAAACTTCTAAAACTGAATATTAATACTTACTCATAATTTCTGTCAATTATGTGCATTTTTTTTATTTTTATTTTAATTTTCAATTAACACAATTATATGGAGGTATTACGGAAATGTCATGCTCCAATGTGACACGGATTTCAAAGCAAAATCGTAAGGAATAACAAATCACGTGAGTTTGTTCCCCCGTTAAGAAAATGTAAAGTATTTTATGGGTTCTTCGATGACAGATGTGCCAAAATTAATATCAATGAACTGTGTTATTTTATTTTTATTGAATATGACACTTCTAATTCATTTAAATTTTTAATATATTTTCTTGTAACAGATGCTTTTCGAATAGTTTATATGAAGTTTTGTTGGAAAGGAATTTTGTTTAAGAATTTTGAAAATTTTATTATTTTATATTTATTTACTCTTTTTTTTTTTCTTTTCTATCTTTCTCTCTCTCTCTCCTCCCTTACTCAAAAGTTTAACTTTTTTTCAAACACTTTAGATGTGAGTTGGTTTTCTTCTAAAGAAGTTAGTAAAGTGACTTATACTTTATTGATCACCTCCTAGTCTAGATATTCTAAAATATTAAAATACGAAGTTGTAAAAGTCAATAATAAATTTTATAATGAATATTTATGAGTGAAAATTGAGATAGTAAATTAAATGCTACTTAACTTTTTCAGTCATCACAAGTATCATTATAATTTTGTTTACCATTATTATAACCACCGATAGTGTTTAACAAATATTGTTGTTATCGTCTACATAGTCACCCATCATTAATTATTTAGTTTATATCATAGTCATATTCAAACATAAGATAGGAACTTATCTTATTAAGTATTCTATTTTTTTACATGCTTTCAACCTATCTCGTAGGAACAATCATGCATATGATAATTTTACTCGACCAAAATTGTTTACTAGGAGAAAGATATATGTGATTTGTGAAAAAGAAATTATTATTTATAGTTCAAGACTTCCTTAATACAGATAAGAACGATAATAAACATGTCACTTATTGAAATAATTTTATCATAATAGTTTTACTTTCTCAATAAATACACTAGTTTTAATTAAAAGTTTAAAAAAATCATGAAAAACTAAAAACATTAATTAATATATTTTATAGAAAAAAAAAACTGAACTGTTAGTCCATCTATGTTAGAGTTATTTGATCTCAATCAGAGTTTATTTGATCTCAATCAGGGTTAACTGATTCTATGTGATTTGTTTAGGTACGTGATTTTTCACTTTGGACATTGTTATTGTTATCATTACATGTTCGTTAAAGAAATTTCTTTGTAAAATACGTGACACGTGAATTTGACACCCAGAAACAAAGCAAGATGTTTCTGTAACCGTGAAATACGTTGTTTGTATTATAAAGCCAGATTGTGCGTTTTATAAAGTCAAAAGATTTCTGAAATTCAATTCGGCCAATGATGGGAGAACAAAGATACAAAATGTTAGAATGTTGAAAAGAATGTCTAACATAAAAGAATGAATCAATAAATTCTTCTTTCCTAAGATAAAATACATATACCTTCATACATTATTGTTGATCACAGCCCTCTTTCTAATCTCGAAGCAGCCAAATTTTATCACAATCTTCTCAACAAAAAAACACCAACGAACAGACTGCTTTATTGTGCTTTGTTTAAGGATTCATGTCATGCAGCATAAGGAAAACGCTCCTTTACCTTAAATATGTACAAGGTTTGTAACCTATGGAAAAATTTACACCCTTGTTCTTTTTTTTGTTTTCTTTCTACCAATGAATCCAACAGGGATGAAAACAACAACAACATCAACAAAAAAATTCTGGTTATCGGTCCTCAGAATACCCTTCAGAACGTTTGGATGATTCAAGTCTTACGGATGCTGTTTCTGGTCTTGCCGATGATTCAACTCTTTTGGATGCATTAAAACGTTTGGATGCTTCCAAACGAGCTGTGAATCCAACTGTTGTGTGTCTTATTGATCGCTGCCTTATCACATTGCAGTATTCTGGATCAGTTGTTTGGCCGTCTTTCCTTATCCATTGAATCATTTGATGATACATGGGGAAGAAACGCATTTGGATGGAGGCATAGACGAAATATGGAAGGAGGGAAGCAATGAGAATGAGCAAAGTGATGATCCAGAAATATGGTGCTGGTGCAAGAGCTTCAATGAAGACCTTATAGGCAGTGGTGGAGTAGGAAGGGTCTATGGCTCCATATGCCAAGAGGAATATATACCAGAAAATAATGCTTCCCCAGATGAATATATGTTGTACATAAGTGAAGTAACTGATAGATATTGCCATTTGGCAATTCACCACCCACACAACACAGGTGTACATGGTGGCACCAAGAACTTGCAGCTCCACCACTTCACCACCTTTTCGGAATGCCTGATGTTGCATGCCACGGATGCAAAAGAAGAATATGATGGCAGAAGTCACAACTCCATTAACTGCCCAACCGATGATCCGTCTCCAGCTAAATAGAATGTTTTGGATGCCCTCTTGGTATAATAATGGAAACTGTAAAATGAAAGCAAAACAAAGGTTTCATGAGAAGACTACAATCACATATTTTTCAACTATATCAGAGTTTTAACTAGTTGACATCGTGAAGCTACTGAGTTTGGAGGCCTACCTTGAGACATAATTTGGAAGAGACATCCTGATCAAAGACTCCCAATGCAATTACTGGAAGTGAAGTGAAGAATACATTATATAGGGACATGAACCAATCATTGTATGCAGCTTGCCCGGAGAAGGAGGCATATATCTCAAAGAAGAACAGAGTGAAGCCGAAGGCAATATTCTTGTAAAAGAAGTAGCAGATCTGCCAAACAAAAGGTCAAGTTTGTCACAAACCAAAATAATTATAGTAATCCTAGTTGAACAAAGACTTTGCAATAAATCAACAGTGCAATTACATGTCAAATTAAGAATCTTATAATATTATGTAACATATGTGAATACAAGACAAGATTGTTACCATTGATGATATCCTTCTGTAACACCAATGTCCGTGCACAAGAAGTAATCGCTCAAGAAACCGGAATTGGGCTATTGCAATATCACTTGACATAACTGCCTGAAAGTTTTAATGAAACAGGTAGAAACATAAGACACAAAAAAGTAAAAACAATATTCAGGGTTGGGGTTAATGAAAGGTATGGGAAAAAAATATGTAAGATATTAGAGGTTTACCTGCATGCCTTCCACACCACTGATACCAATTCCAATGTCTGCTTCTTGGAGCATTCCAACATCATTTGCCCCATCTCCAATAGCTAGTGTTGTGCTACCAGTTCTCATTTTCACCAGTCTTGTAACCTGCATTATTATTTAGAAGATATTTTAGAGACTGTGCATGGAAAACCACCGAAGGGTGAGACTACGATTTGCTCTTAAATATATATAGCTTTGCGGTAAAAATATCTTTGCCTTGTTGATCATCATAAAATTAAAGAGATTTATCTCAAGTAAAACATCAAATTCAAGCCTAACTATACACAATAACTAGAAGACAAACTTGTGCAACCTGAACTTATATATGAAGATAGGTAATAGAGAGCAGGAAATTTTTTGGAAAAGAAAAAAAAAACTTACAAGTGCTTTCTGCTTCGGAGAGGAACGACAGCAGATAACAGATGCACAGCCAATGGCAAGTCCAAGAAACAATTCATTTACATCATCTTCTAGTGCATATGTAAGAGACTTCCCATCAATGATCAGGGCTAAGGCCTCATAATTTTCATCTGATGAAGAAAGTAATGCACTTGCCTCCCTTAATTGACGAATAACACTTGACTTAATTGCCTGAAAAATCAACAAGATTCCATGAGCCCATCAATACATATTGAACTATAGAAATAAGAAAAATCCACCCTCCTCCTCCCAATATAACCTGGCATGCAATCCAACTGATAATTTTTGTACATCTAGCTATAATACTCAGTTTTGCAAGTCCTTTTGTAGCACATTCTAATTCATACATGTTATACATGGCATCTCCTTGTTGTATTTAGAAAATAACAACCTAAAGAGCATGCAATCATCTCATGACATGCTAAATGGCAACCAGTATCTGTTGACAGAAGTTTAGGATCAGAGTCATTTACCGCATCAGCAGCAGACTTGTCCTCCATTTTCTCCAATGATTTGGTTTCTGGAGTATCTGAGCTAATTATAATTTGTTTCATTCCTTGTCTGAGTAAACTACAAGCAAATCTGCAACCACACAAAAATTTCCAAATCAGTGACGTCATATTGCTTGCGCACACAATTCCAAAATTTATTGACAACTTTTGCACTTACCCTATATTAATTGCTGTCTCCATTTTATCACCAGTTAAAACCCATAGCTTAATTCCAGCCTGTGCTAGCTTGTCAATACATTCAGGAACCTGTGCACATGAACTCATTCATAAGAACACAATATATAGAACTATTATAATAAAGTTATTGTAATAATAGAATAAGACAAGGAACTTTTCAAAAAATTATGAATTGAAAAATGTGAAAAGGTACTAGCTCTAAGTAATTTCAATTATATTTGAACACAAAATTGTGGTCGGTTAGACTTTCTTCCCTCTACTTTCATAAACTAGCACAGTATTTAGAGCGTACCCCGTCTTGTAGTTTGTCTTCAACCGCAGTAGCACCAAGAAGAATTAAATCCTTCTCAATATTTTGTACTATGCCCTCAACATTCTGCTCCTGGTCTGCACTCACCATGTTCTTGGCCTCTGTAAACTCTTTATTAAATTGATAGTACTCTTCCTCACTAAGTTCACGGTATGCAAGTATCAAGGTCCTCAAACCAGAATCGGCATATTCACTAATATGCTGCTTGGTATTCTCCTCAAAATCCCTTCCATTCTTTGCAATTCGTTCAAACATTACACTGATTGTCAAATCCAGAAAAGTAAAGCAATTTAATATTATGAACTTTTAAAACAAATTGAATGATGCTTAGATAGTGTATTTAGGATAGCCAAGTATGAAATTACAAACCTGTCAGCGCCTTTGCTGAGAAGCAACAGTTTCCCCTCCTTATCTCTTACAATTACAGACATCCGCTTCCTTGCACTACTAAACTCCAATACATTCAAAAGTTTGTAGGACCTGGAAAAGTGAAATTATATGCCATTTTTAATACACAATTCAAGTTTCTATATATGTATAACAAGATATTAGATAATTAAACCTTCACATTTAATCACAATAACCTCACCTTTCAGTTTTCAGGCCTGTTATGGGGTCTAATTCACGAATTGAAATGGTTGTATGTGTCCTTTCATAAAATTCAAATCCAAGTTCCCTGGCTGCAATCACAAAAGCTGCCTCATCTGGTGATTCAGCTTCATATGAAACCTTGCCAGTTTCTTCATCAACTTCAGGAATTGCAGTGTGGCATACAGCCAGCAGCCTTAGGAAGTTCTGGATTACATTGGCATTGGGTTCTTTGATCCAATTTCCATTCATGATCCTTTCATCCATAAAGTTAAACCCTTTAATGGATGACTTTGGTTCACCAACCTTTGCAATGTTTTTGTTTTCTTTCAACTCTTGACCTGACTCTGGTTCATGTCTCCTAGATAGAGCTCTCTCAACTTCTGTAACTCCTCGTCCATAAGCAACCCCAGCAATAGAACACTTGATAAATTCCATAGAATTACAAGTCAAAGTTCCTGTCTTATCTGAAAGTATTGTATCAACTTGGCCAAGTTCTTCATTCAAATTTGATGTACGAGCATGTGCTGGCTTGTCAGTTTCCGCATAATACATGTTCACATCCTGGTTGATGAAAATGCTTTGAAGAACCTTCACAATTTCAATGGATACATACAAGGAAATCGGAATCAAGTAACTATACAACATAAGTGCTGTCAAGAAATGCAGAATTGCAGCAGTTACTGGTTCATTTGGGTCATAGTAAATTTCGGTATCATCTGGTCTAAGGTACCATCTCTTCATTCTTCCATTTTCAATGTCATCATTTGTTATAATCCCAAAGAATATGGACCCAATGAAAGAAATCAAAATAAGCAGAAAGAAGAGGCAGTAGATAATCTTATCCATCCTTTTCTCAATTTTGCTTCTCTTGGATGGAGGGTCTGTTGCATTCTGCATAACCTTTGTATCATGTCCAGTAAAAATTACCACACCATAAATAAAATCTGTGTTCCTCAGCTTAGAGTCCCTGAGAAGTAGCTGTTGAGGTGCAAGAGGATACTGTTGATCCTCAAGCTCCATACTTCCAACAAACGTGTACAAATTTGCATTTGGATCTTCACATGTGATGACAGACCTGAAATTTTGAAAGCTCGCGTCTTCTTGCAACTTTGAAGTTCCTTCCAATGCTTGTTTCAGTTTGAGATTTGTCTCTCCATCAAGATTCATAGTCTCAACATAGCAAATTGCATCATCATAATTTGAAGCAAGTAAGATGAGATCAGCTGGGAAAAATTCATCTTTTTCCACTCTCACTATATCTCCAACTTTCAAATCCCTCCATTTAGAATAGGAAAACTCACCACCTCCAACATGCACTTTAACTTTTCTGTTATTCATCTCTATATCCTGATGAAATTACAAAACAATATCATCGGCCTGGGATTAATCAAAAGTAGCAGAAAACGTAACCATTTTGCTTTTTATGAAAGAAAAAAGGTTCACTAACATTTTGTCAAAAAAGCTCCGCACATACCAAGAAGAAAAAAGCTATCTGACCTATGTGCAAGCATGAATTTAGCACAGAAATCCCTAAGCCTCTCATCATAAATTTCCCAACTAATTAGTAAAGATTGTACTCAATACATCAGCAATCAACAGCCACATGTTCTAGTCTAGGAATAATGGATTGAACATTCCAAAATTTAACTAAAATGACTATCATCCATAAGTACCTATCACAGACATGCAATCTACCTAACAACATAAGATAAGAGAACAAACAACCTTTGAACCAAGATGATATCAAAATTACAGAACATTACCTGTTGTTTCCTCCTGAAATCCTCAATGAACTCTTTGGCCATTGTGGCAGCTACCACAACCAGTAGAGGGACAACATTACTAACGCCAGAGTAAGGAGACACTGGAAAGAAAGACAAAACTGCACAAACGAGGAAGTAGAAATTTGCAACCCTCCTGAACTGCTCAAACAAGGACTTGGGGAGGAACGTGGCCAATGTATACTTAGTTGTCCTGACATAATTGTCACCATAATTGAGAAGACTCGCGGTGGCACGTTCAGGATCATTGCAATAGACTTTCCTTGAGAAGCCAGGGCCTCCAATCAGTGAATGTTCTTCCTTCATGGAAGCTTTCCCACACGTGAATGCATGAATTCTGCCGAAGTGGTGCCTCCTCCTCCTTCCCCCAGCCATGGCTCAAACTCCACAAAACCTCACCAACTTATCAGATTCACCCTTCAAGTTTCAAACCCAGCTCAATGACCCTCAAACCAGTTGTGAAAATCAAGACAGATGTGTGGTGTTGAACCAATGAAATGGAAGCAACAAAAGAATAAAACAGCTAAAAGGAAGTGATTTGCAGAGGGTGAGAAAGATTTCAGAAGTCTTAAGCAGAAACAAAGGGAAAAAGGTGTTCTTTATATGTATCTGTACAAATATCATAAACCCAGAAAAGGAAAAAACACAGGTTCCCTTGTGGGAGCTGAAAGGTATAAACTTTGGAATGAAAGTGGGAAGAAACAAGGCAACCTATTATGTGTTTGATTGGGTTGGAAGCTGAATTGTGACTGCCCTCCCAGTTTGACTCGCCGTGGCGAACAAGATTAGACTTTTCAACGTGCACATGGGAATGGATCTTTCTCTTAACCCCTCTTTTTAAGACAATAAACAAATACAAATACATACAAAAAAACAACTAATAATTATCTAATTTTGTTTTTTTTCCCTCTGGAACCAGGGACATTGAAGGATTTGTAACAAATAACAGATACTCTTCATGTGGGAATGCCAATTCATTACTTTGGGTTAACTATGTTGGATTTCATAAATTAGCAAGTAAAAGTATTTTTGGAAAGAAAAAAGCAATTTTTTTTTTCTTTTACAAGAATAGTGAATAGGAGAATCTCGAAAATCATGAAAGTCAAGGTAGATGGATAGATAGATGCCAATGGTGAAATGTAATACGTGTGGCCATGGCTGCACAACGTTTCTAGAAACTCCATTTAATTTAGTAAACAAAACACGACATAGTTCTATGATTTGGAATGAGCGGTTTTCCAAGGAACCATTATTGAACCAAAACAAAATTAATTGTAACAAATGGGATTTATTTATTTCATGTAATTAATTATGCCTTTGTCATTAATGGGGAAATGAAAGAGGAAAGAATGAAAGGTAAAAGGATTCAATTTTCTTACATGCACGCCTAAAATAATTGAATATTTTCCATTTATTTCATTTTAATCAAATAATTTTCTTTTTAGTTTCGGTATCTTTACTTTTACTGTACCAAATAGATCATTAAGAAAAATTTGATGGAGTATTTTGAAAGATAGCAAAAGTCCAAGATATGACGCAGGCGAAGAAATCAAAAATGGTTTAAGGATGCGTGAGAAAAGGTCAAAGAAGCCCTTCACATGGTCTTGTTACTAGTCTAATAACACTTTTTTTTTTTTTTTCATTGGATGATGCACATATATTAAATTAAAGGAGATCCTTCTTCAAGATTCACTCTACGCCATTAATATCTCTATAAACCAAAAATGAAAGAAAAAAATGAGATAAAGGTGATTGTTGATTATGTAAAATCCAAAACAAGTGACTCATATGGTTGAATTATATTTTTAATTTGAAATTTAAGATGAATTTAGTCTTCTAAAATATTGTTTTTTTAATTTGGAGATTAAAACTAGATTTATCTAAATTTAAGAAAAATATGACTAACTTAAAAATCCTATAAAAACAACTTTTTTTTTCTGAACAAATAAAAGAAATGGCCGTGGCGTTATGAATGACGTAAATATGTATTAATATTGAATAGACGTGGATTCATGGTATCAGAACATGCATCCAAATAGTACACTGTAACTTTTGCAATATTTCGATAGACGACAAAGAACGTTAATGATGTTTTTTTTCTTTTATTTTATTAAACAAAAAAGTTTGATTTTAAAAAATTAAGAATTAAAATGTGGGTACTAATTTTTTAATTTAAATTTTAAATAAGTTGCTGTTTCTTACTTTATATAATAAAAATTTTCATTTAGCTTTGATGAATCCCAAAAAATATATATATATAAATTTCATTATTTCAAACAATTATATATAATTTCTTAATTATTGCAAGCAGTTTTACATATTGTGAAATTAATTAAGATCATAATATAATATCGTACACACTTGAATGTAAATTAAGTATTCTAAACATTAACACGAAATGAGTGACATAAACATGAGTTACAAATTATATTCTCAGTCTATAAAATACAACAATAAATATACACACTTCTAGAAGAAAAAACTTAATTTGATCTTTCCCACTTAAATATCATTTAATTAGTTCATAGACCATCTGTTTTGTTTTCGGTCAAGGGTCATATAACATTGAGCAAAGACATTTCTTATATTTCCACTAATATTTGTTTTAAAGGAATAATCATTTTAATTAAATATGAACAGTATCCATTTTAACTAAATATAAATACTCATGAAAAAAATTATTAAATTTCAAAAATAATAACAAAATAATAAAATTATTCATATATTTTAATGTATTTAGAAATAGTATATTACATCCACTTTAATATTAATATAAAACTATATATAATTTAAAGAATAAATAGTTAGTTTAATAGAACAATTATTAACATAATTTGTTTTTACTATAAAAATGAACCATCTTAAATTTTAATTTCGTTAATTTTATTTTAACCTTTTAATAGTTGAAGTGATCAAATATATGTTTATTTTTTATTGAAAAATAATATTAATATGCAATTAAGTTTTTATTAATATATCATCAAAACTGCGAATTATAAGATATGTGGATAAAATTAAAACAATTGAACTCACACGGTAATTATTAAACGGTAATTATTAAAGATCATATATATATATATATATATATATATATATATATATATATATATATATATATATATATTTATCTCAATTATCGATGGAGTTGAAATAAAATTAATCAAAATAATTTTTTATTGTGCTAAAAATAAAATTTGTCAATAGTTATTTTATTTTACTAAAGTAACTATTTTTCATAATTTATATAGTTTGAACTCTTAATTTAATAATAATTTTTTAAGAAACATGATTCAGTAAAAAATAATTATTATAAATACTATGAATATTATAAATGATTCAATCCAAACATATATAATTGGAGTAATAGTACAATTAAATACGAAAATAATTATAATATAAATAAATCTATATTAAATATATATTTTTAATCAGATTCTATAATATATATATATATATATATATATATATATATATATATTGACAAATTAGTGTCTTTTGCGAGTATTCATACTCTTAATCAGGTAAAGAAAGTTAATTTTATATTTCAATAAGACTTTAGGTTAGAAGATCTGAATATAACCATGACTTGTTCACACGAAATTGTTGATAATTAAGAATTATTGATAATTGAAAAATTAAATTATTTTGATTCTGAAAATGTGAAGATAATAGAATTGATAAGTTTGGTATTTTATATGTTAATATGATGTTAAAAATGTTTTAGATGAAATTGATAATAGTTTGAATATTTGGTAAGAAGAAAATTTTGATAATTAGTAGTTAGATGACATGTTCTAAGATTTATCAAGTTATTGAGTAAATATTAGAAAATGTGAGTCAGACTCGATATTAATGACACTGGATACGTTTAAAGAGATTTGCTCTCAGGTTTGGATGGTGTCGGACCCAACTATTCTAGCGTCGGACAAAGTTAGAGAGTTTTGCTTTCGAGTTGGGTCAAGTCAGGCATAACCACATTCGCGTCGGACATGATATCTTTGGATACTCTTGGATTTGCTGGCATCGGGTGCCACTTCTTTAGCGTTAGACACATTTTAGTTTCTAACTTCTCATTCTCTTTTACTCTTACTTAAGATTTATTATACTTTTTTTCTACTTGTTGTGTGATTCATAATTTTGAATTATGACTTAGATATAGTATTTTTAATAAAGAAAATATCGTATTGAGATTGTTTAGAATGTGTATTATTCGAGGATTTGATCAATAAGGATGTATTATAATTATACTAGTATATTGGAACAAAATAAATGAAGATTACTAAGTGGTGAGAGTTGAAGGAGATTCGTACAAATGACTATGATTTTTGAAAAAGAGTTGGTCAAAAAATGTCATATGAATTAACTTTGTCATACGAGGATCATCGATTTATGTGGGTTTCAAAGTTGAAAGTTGTATAATTGATACAAATATTTGAGACTAATTTAATTCACAAGTATTTTGAAAATAGAAAGTCAAGTTTTTATATATATGAGTCAAATTATTGAATGAGAAATTTGATGATGTGTTAGTTATGGAAAATTGGTTGTTTAATATCATACGAGAGAAATTTAAATTTATGTAAATATCTTTTAAAAATCTCTAATTTACTCTACTTTTTATATGTTATATTTGTTTTGTTTTAAAATAATATGAGAATGGTGTGTTATACGATAACAGAAAATGATAAAACAATATATGAGACTAATGAATAAACAGATAAAATTGTCTTTCTTTTATGTTGATATTCATGTTATAATATATTTTATAAATGATTTATATGTATATTTATTTAAGTGAATTTTTATTATACATCTGCGTGAGACAAAGTTAAAAGGTTATAACACAAAATTAAAAGGTTATAACAAAGGTGTTAAATATTTGTTCTTATGAATTAAAATCTCAATGAACTAGCCTAATTAAATAATAATAATGATAATAATAATTAAATAAAAAATTTAAAACTATAAAGTATAACATACTTATTAATTTTCTATATTTTTTGTCTTAAATATAACCATATCTTAATATATACTATATATATAAATTAAAATTATAAAAAGTTGTACTGTAAATTTCTTGCGAGTTCAGGATTTTTAACTTTTGAGCAACTATCAGTCCAAAGGTTACTGCTTAACACTTGGTTGACTTAAAATAACATGTATAGAAATTAAAATACAATGAAAGACAAACTATACACTCAACTTGAAAAATAAATTAAATTTAAATAATGTTGTACAAATCTTAGCTGACAATGATCCTCTGTTAAAAGAATAATGGTTACACTTAAATTCAATCATAATACATGTGAATAATTTATGCATTTTTTATTGAGACTCTCCTAATCACTCCATCAATAAACTTTTAAGTCGCTTTCTAATATCAGCTTTTGTATTTTTTATCTTAAAAAATATATATTTTTAAATTTAAAATGAAAAGATAAATAATTCAAATTGTATTAACGAAATTATAAAATAAATATATCAATTCACGAATGTCTAATCTAACTAAACTTTATAAATATAAACAAGTGATTAAAAATTGAAATTATAAAACTAATTTCAATCTTGATGACAAATATAAAAAACATAGTCGAGGCAACTAAGATGTTCCCTGAGATAAAAAAAAAAAAAAAACATTTAAAGAAAATGATTTATTAATTATAATGTTGAACTTAGCAACATAGGCACCTAATCATATTATCATATTCATTCGATAAATTTGTATTGCATCAACGGCTAATATTACGAGTTATGGGTAGAGTCAATAAAACATGCAACAAGATTTAGACTTTGGAAAATAAAAAATTAAAGACAATAGAAGGAGATAGAATACAATGAATTCAAAATAAATAAATAACATTTGATTAAGATGTGTTGATGAAAAAACACATAAAAGTAAACGATTTGACCAATGAATGAGAAGAGATAGAATATCAAATACATTAAGTTGATGTCATCTGTGACTTCAGTCCGCATTATTTGTTTGACAATGTCAATGTAATTTGAGTATCTTAATTTAATAATTTAATACTTATCCTCATTCTTTAATCATATTATAACTTTTATTTATTAATTTTATTATATGATTCTAAAAAGAAGATCCCAAAATGAATGGTCTTTATGTGCTTTGTTGTTTTACGATGGCAAATTTGGCTGTTTCCCTCTCTGCTTGGCCTGTAAAAATAGGGTGGGATAAGTTATTAGTTCAGAAATCAAAATTATAAATGATTAAACATGAAAGAACTAAAATTACAAAAAATATAAGAAAAATAATTACAGAATATATAAAATATAGAGAACAAAATTATAATTAATAATGTTTTTTAAAATAGCTGTATCTTCGCAGTAAAAAAGTCATGAAACTGATCTAAATATATCTTTTACAAAAGATCTTCTTACGTTTTTGTTAATATGTATAAAAAAAATTAGTTATTTGTCACTTGTATTGCTGTATTAATACGCAGTACTTAAGTTACGTTAATGAGTCATTTAATGCCTAAAATCTAAGAAAGATTCCCAAATTAAAGCATCTTCTAACAAAAATTTAATGGTTAACGATAAGAAGCTTTTCAAAGTAAGCAACATGGATGGATTTATCACAAGAGTAAGAACCGAGCTGAAAAATTAGCATATTTTATTAATACTTAAGTTTGTTCAGTTATTTTGTAAATTTACATGAAAACCAAGAGTTTAATATAATAGTCTTCACACTCTATACCACGATCTTATACTCATTTAAGTGATTTATTACTGGTTTTTTTATAATAGTTTTGATAATAACAAAAATTAGATAATATTACACGAATGTTTAAATTGTAAATTTGTTAATATGTGTTTTGTTATATTTATAGTCATAGTTAGACAAATTATTTGACAACATGGATACCTAATTAGAATCTCTCTTATAAAATTCAATTTCAAATATTGACGATCCTTTGGTGGGTTTTAAAATTATGTCTAAAATTATTTTTAAATTTTATTAATGTATATAACAAATAATAAATAATTATTATGTGACAATCATTTAGGAGATTTTAAGATAGATTATCCAATAATGAAATAGTCATATTTGTTACTAAAAATAATGATACTTTTGAAGTCATTACAAATGATAAACTTTTGTAAATGAAACAAAATCAGAATGACGCAAAACAAAATCAGAGTTGGTACTATAGAGCTCTAATATTATAACAAAGATATCATATTAACTACATACTATAAAAATAAAAAAATAAATAGCTTGATGAAAAAAAATACTCTATATATAAAATACATAAAATAACAAAATAATATCATAATAATTACTTTAATTTAATCTTAATGATTCTCATATAATAATTATTTATTATTTATTAATATATTTTAATAAAATCTTGATTATTTTATAATAATTATTTATTATTAATGATTCTTATATAATAATTATTTATCATTTGTTATATTTATTTATGGTTGTAGACGAAGAGTTTATATATATATATATATATATATATATATATATATATATAATTCCGATATCAAAGTTATTTGTAAAAAGAGAACAGTCAAATAAATGGATCAAACCGGCAGCATAAAGTAAGAAGTCTATTTATTTAAATTAATTATGAAATTTTAATTTTTTATCTTTAAAATTAAACTTGTCACTGTCAAGAAAGACAAAAAAACTTAACGATTCGTTAAAACTAGTTATTCAGTTTAGTCTAAAACAAAACAGAGAAAAAACTCTCCCTCGGAACTTTCTATACAAATAATAAGAATTATGTGGAAAAATATTCTCAGTATTAATAACAAAAATGATTAAATGTAATATTCTAGTTCTATAACCGTTATTCTTATCTTACATATAATTGAAAAACATAAATTAACAGCACATGCTAACATGGAAAGCTAATTTTAATCATTAGTTAAAAGCAGCTGAGGGTTAATAATTATTAAGATTTTTTCGAAGGGTAATAATTAATAAGGTAAAATGTCAATTATATAAAATAAAACGCATCCCTTATTTTGTTTTCCAAAAACATATATCTTTATAATAGACCGGATTCAACTAGTCTGAATTAAATTGTTAAAAAAATATATTTAGCAGCGCTTCTTGAACTGAAAACCGTTACAAAATCATATTAGTAAGTGTTTGAAGATTACCCGATTTGTTAGAATACACTTGTCCGCAGCCATTCCTAAAATTCCTAAAATATGTTTATATATATCACTTCTAACTTAAAACCAATAAATTTGTAATTCTTTTTTTTTTCATATATTATTACTCAAGATATTATAAAGGAGTTTCTAGAAGGAGTAAGTTTAGAAATACATGTTCTTATGAAATGAAATATTTTCGAAGTTGACTATCTCTCCACTTTATTATTTCCCTTTATTTATTTTTAAAAATAAGATTCGTCTAAACATTTTAAAATATTCCTAGATATATAATTATGGGAAATACTATTCCTTAAACAACATTGGTTTTCATAAAAAAAAATAGAACAAATAAGAAACAATAATCCTAACTCACCAACTTTATTTATGTTGGTTAAATGGGTTGGTGGGAAGAGTTTTGTGCAGTGTTAACAGACATATTTAATTGAGCAAATTGAATAGTGTCACACTTTGATGCTGATTGACACAAAGCACAATAAAGTCACTCATGATTTATTCCTGACATTATTAATTAAATTCCAATGAAATAAATGAAGATGAATGAAGATAGCAATAGTATTTGCAGACTTACCCTTTTTCCAAACATCATAGAGAAGTTAGAAAATACCTCATGTTTTGTTCTTAATATAATATTTTAAATTACTTTTTTAAAATTAAAATCATTATATTTATTATATATATATATATATATATATATATATAGCAGATACCAATTTTCATAACTATTTTTTTTTGTGCTATATGATTATTTATTGAAATCATAGATACTTAAACACCTAATATATTTTTTAGATGTTACTGTTTTCCCTTCTCCATATTCACATGCATTCGCCTACAGTTTTGGCGCATTTAAAGATCTCAAAATCACCATGAATGAAGTTTCAGAGAGGTTTATTAAATATATCCCAGAAAATAAAAGACAAGTGTATTAAATTGATGAAGTAGTAAAAAATGGTAGAATACTGTCCCAGGCATTTGTTTTGAAACAATAGGCATATTGGAATCTAACAGCTATAAAATAATAATAAAAAATAAAAAATAATTTTTTTAATATTTTAAATTTATTTATTTTCAATAAAATAACTTAACTCAGTTCTAAGTTTGAAAAAATAAAGTCATGCAAAGTGTTTGACGTATTATTTGATCTAAGCAAAGTGGTGTAAGAATAATTCAAATCAACTTCTACTATATTTTCCAACCCAATGGAGCTCCAAAATCAACGGAAGCATCCATTGATAATTTAGAGGAAATAGTCAGCATGAAATTATATATATATATATATCTTAAATAAAATGAAGACAGCTTATAATGAAAAATCAATATCATATTATATATGATTGCTGTGTAAATATTATCGTAAAACAAAATCAAGAGAAGATAAAAATTATTTTAAATTAAATTAAATTAAAGACAATATATATATATATATATATATATATATATATATATATATATATTAATATAAATATTTTTATATATTTTTTTTT
>Ga0209489_106709_pt1 | contig 18164 bp, 10 predicted proteins | sample SiratrowhiteBW_FD_187527 | JGI IMG/M metagenome (GOLD analysis project Ga0209489, IMG submission 187527) | Root nodule microbial communities of legume samples collected from California, USA - Siratro white BW (SPAdes) (version 2) | ecosystem: Host-associated > Plants > Roots > Nodule | place...
ATATTAAAAGAAAACAAAAATAAATCTAAAAAAAATCATATATTCATAAATGCATTTTCGAAAAGAAAAAGTCCAAAATTTTGTAAATGCATTTTCTCATTAAAAAAAAAATCATTCAGAGATAGATTATATATGCATTCCAAAAACAAAATCTTGCATTTATAAATGCATTTTCAAAAAGAAAAAGTCCAAAATTTCATCAATGTATTTTCTCATAAAATAAAATAAAATCATTCAGACATACATTATATATGCATTCCAAAAAAAATCATGCATTTATAAATGTATTTTCAAAAAGAAAAATTCCAAAATTTCATAAATTCATTTTCTCACAAAAAAAATCATTCAAACATAAATCATATATGCATTCAAAAAAATCATGCATTCATAAAAGCTTTTTTTTTTCAGAAAAAAATCTTTCAAACATGCACTATATATGCATTAAAAAAAACCATGTATTCATAAGTCCATCTTCTGAAAAAATTAATGCATTCATTCATTCAAACATGCATTTTTCATAAAAAAAAGTCCAAAATTTCATAATGCGTTTTGTTAAAAAAAATTAAGTTTAAAAAAAAAGGAAAAAAACAAAAAAAAGGAAAATGTGGTGAGTCATTTGTTCATGGATCATTGAATTTACAAGAGTGTGAATAATAATAAAATGAGGATCATTCAAGCAAAATGTTAATAAAGGTAAAAGTTAACTTTTCTAAGGAAACATTTACATACACGGTGTTTGTTACCTATTGTCTTTCCCAAAATTACCAAGCTTTCTCTAAATTTCCTAGATTCCCAAAATTCTCAAATGAAAGGATTGTCCAAATGGTTACCATTACCTAAGAATATTTTTACACTGGGTAGAATGTCAGTTTTCTATTAGTTGACCAATCTCCTACCTCTATTCTTCAGGGCTATTCGAAAAAAAGTCCGTTAGATTGAAAACCCAAAAGAGCTATAGATAGGACAATAAAAAAAATGCGTGTGTCAGAAGTCATTAATTTTGTTCCATTGTTAAACTCTTTGAAAATCAAGCAATCATGATTCAAAATGATATATGACCATGTTTCTATATCTAAAACACTCTTGTAAATCCTTTGTACCCTCTTTGAGCAAAAAAAAAAAAAAATATTTCTTTCAAATACCCCAAATGAGGATCATCAACAATATGAAGTTTAGTATAAGGTTTCGATAGAAGAAATTCAAAAATAATTTATATGTCAAAGCTCCTAATTCATCAAGAAAGGAGGAGTATATCAGAAGACATGCACATCAGACAATGAGTACATCGAAAGATTCTCAAGAAAAGAAAAAATATGAAAAAGAAAAAAAGGAAAAAAATAAAAAGAAAAAAGGAAAGAAAGAAAAGAAGTAAGAAAAAAAAGATATTCTCAAAAGTTCATCAAAGAGACTCCCTAGTGAGAAAGAAAATAGAAAAAAGGTACATGATACAAAAAGCTCATGGAAGATAACCTTGGTTGGTTACAACATTTGGTTGATGATCGTTGTTTAAAAATAAAACCCCAAAAAAATATTTTTTGAGCCTTTATATCCTTTTCTTCACAACCCTATAACCCTGTCCACATTAGAAGTCCAATAAAGTCCATATTGATTGTTGAATGATTGCAATGATTTTCATAAAGTTTACCTTTGTAACAAGAGAACGTGACCGATGATGCGTGTTAAAAAGAAATGAAAAATGAAAAAAAAGAAAGAAGTATACTAGAATGCCTTTTTCAAAAGAGAGTCATTTGTACACAGGTAAACTGAGGATGAAATATCAGAAGTGACACTGGGGCATCTGATACCCTTGCTTTCCCTCACATATATCACATTATACATACCAATTAGGGGCAATCATATTTTCAGTACCTTTGTCATTCTTCATACAACACTAGAGCAATCCAGTTTCATTTGTACCCTTGTTACTCCATTTTTTTTTTCACCTTACCAAGACAAGTAATCCCTCACACAAATCTCATCATTTCCCTTGTATATACAAATTGGGCAATTGCAAAGCCCATTTCCCTTCATGAAGAGTCCTTACACTACTCTTATTTTCTTTTGAACCAGGTTGTTTATACCCTCCAAGTTTAAAGCCAACATAGCCAGCCCAACATACCAAAATTGGGCAGTCCTGTCGAAGGATTTGCTTCCCAATATCTTTCAAATATCTCAAACTCCCTAAATACTTACCCTTTTATCAATGGGTTCAAGCATGCATCTAAGTAGTGTTTTCAAAAGGAAAGTTGATGGCTACACCATGTTGACATTAGCTTCAAATGATCTTGGATTTTTTTAAAAAAATGGAATTAAATAGATTTTCAAAAATGAAAGTTGATATCTAGTGAATTCAATGATTACCCAGAATTTCTGATTCTACATAGTGAAATCTAGAAAAAGAAAAAAAAACTTTTGAACATATTTTCACTTTGAAATTTGTACATATTCTTGAGATCTTTTAAATTCTTTATACATATGTATTTAAACAAAAAAAATCATTGAAAATCCTTTTCAATGTACACAAAAAATATATATTTCAAAAAATCTTTGTACATACTTTTTGAATAAACATTGGAAGAAATAATTGAAAATGTTCCTTTGTACATAAATTTTGAAACATTTGAAAATCATTGAAAATATCTTTTGTACATATCTTCTCTTTTGGAAAATTAGTACATATCTTTTTGAAACATTATCTTTGAAAAGTTAACTGAAAACATCATCATCTATAAAATTATTTTTAAAAAAAATTTGTACATACATTAGCATCGAAAATGATCATTCAAGAAAATAGAATTTCATTCGTTATCATTTGAGAAAATAAAAATGAAAAATAGAATTTCATACTTTAATATATGCATTATCATCCAAGAAAATCAAAAATAAAATTTCATACATTCAAACATGCATTTTCATTCAAAATAATAAAAAAATAAAATTTCATGCATTTTAATATACATTCTTCAAAAGAAAATCGAATTTTATACATTCATTCTTCAAAAATAATAAAAAAAAAAAAATCAAAGTTTCATGCATTCATATATGCATTCTTCAAAAATAACAAAACAAAAGAAAATCAAAGTTTCATGCATTCTTCAAAGATAACAAAACAAAAGAAAATCAAATTTCATGCATTTATATATGCATTCTTCAAAAATAACAAAACAAAAGAAAATCAAATTTCATGCATTTATATATGCATTCTTAGAAAAAATAAAACAAAAAAAAATCAAGTTTTATACATCTTAAATGCATTCTTTTAAAAAAAAGAACAAAATAAAAAAGACAAAAAAGAATTCATACATTCAAGCATGCATTTCATGCATTCATAAATATTGTTAAAAAAGAACAGAAAATCAAATTTCATGCACTCAAACATACATTTTCATTCAAAAAATTCACAAAGGTTCATCCATTCATAAATGCACTCTTCAAAAAGAACAAAAAATAAAATTTTATGCATTCAAACATGCATTTTTATTCAAACTAAAGATTCAAATTCAATCAAAAACTCCATGCATCATTAAAAAAAATAACAAAAAATCAAATTTCATGCATTCAAACATGCATTTTCAAAGTCAATTAAAATTTTCATGCATTCATCAAGGAAAAAAAACAAATTTCATGCATTCTTATATGCATTTTTCAAAAAGAACAAAATCAAAAATTCATATTCAAACAAATTTCATGCATTTTAACATGCATTCTTAAAAAAAGAATCATATTTCATGTATTTATAAATGCATTCTTCAGAAAAAAATAAACCAAAAAATTCATGTATTGTCATGCATCCAACATACATCTTCCAACAAGGAAAAATCAAACTTTTCATGCAAATCAACAGAAGATATTATTAAGGGAAAAGACTCAATGTCGTATTTTCGCATTTTAAAACATGATGGTATAATCTTAGTGACATTGTCCAGAGATTTAATGAAGGTACATGACCCTCTGTTGCACGGTCTCAGATTCATATATATGACCCTCTGATTCAAGGTCTCAAATTCAGATAAAAGACCCTCCGTTTCAAGGTCTCAAATTCAGATAAAAGACCCTCTGTTTCAAGGTCTCAGATAAGGAGTTATGACCCTCTATTGCACGGTCTCAGATTCAGATATATGACCCTATGCTTCAAGGTCTCAGATAAAGAGTTATGACCCTCTGATGCAGGGTGTGAGATTTAGATATTTGACCCTCTGATGCACGGTCTCAGATTCAGATAAATGACCCTATAATTCAAGGTCAGTCCAAAAATCAAAGTTTACAACCCTCTCGTCTCAGTACAAGGTCAAAATGAAGAACAATGACCCTCTCGTCTCAGTACAAGGTCAAAATGAAGAACAACGACCCTCTCGTCTCACAAGGTCAAAATCAAGAACAACGACCCTCTCGTCTCAGTACAAGGTCAAAATCAAGAACAACGAACCTCTCTTCTCAGTACAAGGTCAGTTCAAAAATAATTCTTTACGACCCTCTCGTCTCAGTACAAGGTCAAATCAATTCAAAATTTACGACCCTCTCATCTCAGTACAAGGTCAAATCAATTCAAAATTTACGACCCTCTCGTCTCAGTACAAGGTCAAAATGAATAACAACGACCCTCTGGTCTCAGTACAAGGTCAAAATCAAGAACAACGCCCCTCTCGTCTCAGTACAAGGTCAAACTCAAGAACAACGACCCTCTTGTCTTAGTACAAGGTCAAAATGAAGAACAATGACCCTCTAGTCTCAGTACAAGGTCAATTCAATTCAAAATTTACGACCCTCTCGTCTTAGTACAAGGTTAGTTCAAGGTGGTGACCCTCTCGTCTCAGTACAAGGTCTCAACCTCTATCTATGCATTTATTTTATTGTCTTTTATTTTCAAAACCGAATGAAATTAGTGTTTTTGTCCTTACTTAACTTTTACTCAGATAATTTGAACTTCAAAAGCTCAGATCATTTGGTAAAATTTAAGTAAGGAGGGGCAGTTGTCAACACCCAATTTCGTCCGGGCAAATAAAATTATTTCAAAATAAAAAATTAAAATAAAAAATGTGTGTTATGTAGTTTTTATCATACTTTTTCATTTAAATAAATAAAAAAAAGAAGAAAAAATTTTGATTTCATTTTTTATTTTAATGAATAAAGTTTTGAAATAAAATTTATAAAAAAAAGAAAAGGAAAAATGGAAGAAATAAGTAATTAATAAAATAAAAAATGGAAAGTATAGAAAAATAAACAAAAAAATAAGAAAAAAAGTGTTAGGTATGTTTTAAATAAACTGCAGAAAAACAATAAAAAAATAAAACCCATTAAAAGATTCAGTCCGAAAATAATTTGTCTTTGAATAAAGCCTAAATTAATAAAGGGTTCATTTTGAAAAAATAAAGTTACATTTACCAGTCAACTCTGAAACAGTCAAAAAGTTCTATGCTTGATATGATTCCGTAGAGACAGGATTTCCTTTTGTACAAATTTTGTTTCGTAAATGTTAGTATTCTCATTGTAAAGTTCAAAAAATTATCTTTTTCAATACGATGAATTATTTGTTCTTGAATTACTCAATTCATAAGAGCATAATTGACCAAATGAACCGTGAATAGCAAAATGCTTAACGAAGGTAAAAGCTGGCTTTCTCAAGGAAATTGTCTCGATATAGTGCTTGATACCTTTCACCTTCCCAAAATTCCCAAAAAGGCTAAAAATTCTTCAAATATCCAGAGAAAAGGTTTGCCTCAAGGATTGCTACTTCCTAAGAAAACTTATATCGGGGCAGAAACATTGTATTTTTATTGCTAGCGAAAATATTATTTCTGTTTTTGTCTTCAGAGGCATTCAAAATAAATAAAAATAAAAAAAAAGTCCGTTAGATTGAAAACCCGTAAGGGCGATCTAAGCAAAAGATAGGACAAAGAAAAAGAAATATATAAAAAGACATGTGTTGGAGGTCATTAAATTTTGTTTCACTGTTAATCTTTTTGAAGACTAAGCAATCATGATTCGAAGTGATATATGGCCATGTTTCTTCATCCTAAACACTTTTACAGATCCTTTGCACCCTGTTTGAGCCAAAACAAAATTCCTCTTTCAAATACCCCTAATGAGGATCATCAACAATTTAAAGTTCAGTCTAAAGTTTCGATAGAAGAAATTTATAAACAATTTATATGTCAAAGCTCCTAATTCATCAAGAAAGGAGTATTGTCAGAAGTTCCTGAAAAGTAAAGAAAAATACACATCAGGCAAGGAGTACATTGCAAGCTTCTCAAGAAAAGGAAAATATGAGAAGGGAAAAAGGAAAAATTGAAAAATGAAAAGAGAAGAAAAAGAGAAAAGAAAGAGAGAGAAATTCTCAAAAGTTCGTCAAGGAGAGTATATAACAAGGGCTCTTCAAGGAGAAAGAAAATAGAGAAAGGGAGTGTTATATAAAAAGCTTATGAAAGATGACATTGATTAATTACAACATTTGGATGATGATCCTCGTTTAAATATAAAACCCCAAAATAATTTTTGAGCCTTTATATCATTTTCTTCACAATCCTATTTACCTCTGGCCGCGTTACAAGCCTAATTAAGTCCATATTGATTGTTGAATGATTGCAATGATTTTCATAAGGATTAACTTTGTAACAAGGTGGTGTGATCAATAATACGCGTTAAGAAATTGAAAAAAGAGAATAAAAAGGAAAAAGAGAAAAAATTTTAGAGTACCTCTATTAGACTAAAAGTTTTGGTCATTTTACAAGTCGGTTGAGGATGCAACACCAAATGGGGCAATCTGGTTTCTTATATACCCTTGCTACCCCATTCCTACCTCACAAAAATAGCTAATCTTTCATCACCCTTGAGGCCAACCGATTTCTTTCCTACCCTTGCTATTCCATTTTCACATAAATAGCTAATCATTCATAAATCTTGTACATACAAACTGGGGCAATTTGATTTCATTTGCACCCTCACCCTCAAATGTTTACCTTACAACTCATCCTTCACACATACCATATCATTACACGTAGCTAGGGCAATTTGAATGAGATTCCCCTATAAAGCCATCTCCCTGTTAGCAACAGTTGTGCTTTCATTCAAATCTAAAAGTCTGATTTACCAAAGTTGGGGCACCTAAACTAGGGCAGCCTTGTTAGAAAATTTGCATCCCCAATATCCTTCAAATATCTCAAAATCTCTACACACTTACCCTTCGCCTGAAGGTTCAAGCATACATCAAAGCTGTGTTTCTAAACAGAAAGCTAGTGATTATCTTTGTGGGCATATGTTTCAACTTTATGAGATTTGTTAGAAAAGAGTTAACATCCAATGAATTTAGTTTTACAAGGAACACCTGATTCTATATTGAAAACCTTTTGGGTAAAAAGTAAAAATATTTTTGGGTGTATTTTTGGAAAATCAAAGAAAAACATTTTGCACATACTTTTGAAAAAAAAAATCAAACAAAAACTCTTGTACATATTTTCACTTGTATGTTTGTACATATTCTTGAGAGTTTTCTTTAATTCTTTGTACATACGCGTTTAAACAAATATAAATCGTTGGAAATGAATATTGGAAGAAATCATTGAAAAATATTCCTTTGTACATAAATTTTAAAATGTTTGAAATTCATTGGAAATATATTTTTTACACACTTTCTCAGTTGAAAAATTTGTATATATTTTCTGAAACATTGTTTTCGGAAATTCATTGAAAAACTCATCATTTCTAAAAATATTGAAAATTATGTACACATTAGCATTGAAAATGAAAGAAAATTAAAATCACAAATATAATTTCATGCATTCATATATGCATTCTTCAAAAAGAATAAAGGAAAAAAAAGTCAAATTACATGCATTCTAAGTATACATTTAAACCAAGAAATTCACATTTATGCAAAGTTTCATGCATTGAAACATGCAGTTTTCAAAATTCATATTCAATCAAAAGTTGCATGCATCCATAAATGCATTCTCCAGAAAGAATAAATAAAAAGGAAAATCATGCATTGTTGTGAATCTAACATACATCTTTCAACAAGAAAAATCAAACTTCATGCAAATCAACAGAAAATATTATTATTAGAGAAAGGACTCAATGTCGTATCTCCACATTTTACAACATGGATGTATAATGTTAGTGACATTATCCAGAGATTTATTCAAAATTTACAACCCTCTCGTCCCAGTACAAGGTCAAAACAGAGAACAACTATCCTCTCGTCTCAGTACAAGGTCAATTCAATCCAAAATTTACGACCCTCTCATCTCAGTACAAGCTCAAAATGAAGAACAACGACACTCTCGTCTCAATACAAGGACAGTTCAAAAATCAATCCTCACGACTCTCTCGTCTCCGTACAAGGTCAAAACGAAGAACAACGACCCTTTCGTCTCAGTACAAGGTCAGTTCAATCCAAAATTTACGACCCTCTCGTCTTAGTACAAGGTCAAAATGAAGAACAACGACCCTCTCGTCTCAGTACAAGGTCAGTTCAAAAATCAATCCTCACGACCCTCTCGTCTCAATACAAGGTCAAAACGAATAACAACGACCCTCTCGTCTAAGTACAAGGTCAATTTAAGGTACGCGACCCTCTCGTCTCAGTACAAGGTCTTGGCCTATATCTATACATTTATTTTATTGTCTTTTATTTTCATAACCGAACGAAATTAGTGTTTTTGTCCTTACTTATCTTTTACTCAGATAATCTGAACTTCATAAGTTCAGATCATCTGGTAAAATTTAAGTAAGGAGGGGCAGCTGTCAACACCCAATTTCGTCCGGGCAAATAAAATTATTCCAAAATATAAAACAATATAAAATTAAAATAAAAAATGTGTGTTATTATTTAAATAAAAAAAGAGTTTTGGTTCCATTCTATTTTATGAATAAATTTTAAAATAAAATTCGTAAAAAGGGAAAAAAGTAAAGAAAATCAGTCTATTAAAAATTTGTTAAAATAATAATAATAATAAAAATAAAATTGTCATTAAAGTGTTGTCATGTCACATTCTCTCTCTTTTTGCTTGCCTTTTCTGATGCTCATTAATTATACGAAAATTAATTGAAAATAAATTTAAAAATTTTAGAAAGACTAGAAATTTCAATAGTTGATTTGATTATTATTCTGATTAATTGCAAACGATTATGCTTAATAGTGATTAAATGCTGATGATTTTCAATTAAATGCTGATTGTCTAATAATTGGTGCATTTTCTTTTTGAATTGTTATGCTCATCCTTTTTATTTTACAGGCTCCATTTGGTTAATGTTCTAAAATAGTAATTAGATGATTTGTTTTATTTTTCAAAAAGTAAAAAAAATAATGATAATAAATATATATTTCAAAATAATAATAATATTAAAATAAAATAAAATAAAAAAGGTTTAAGTATCTATTTCTATTATTGTGTTATTTAGGTTGCTTTCAATAAATGTAAAAATGGAAAAAACAATAAAGAAAAAATGAATTAAAAATAATAATAAAAAGTTTCAGCCACATTACCTCCAATATTCCCCATTTATTCTCCATATTCATTTATTTTTGAATTTGATTATATGTATGGGAGGTTACGATGCCATAATAACAATAATGGTACAATTCTGCCCATTTTTCAGTCTGTGTTCGTCCTTGGGATTTAACAGTCGGTTGGTGTCATAAGTGGGGATAATTAGGAATTAATAGATTTGAATATGAATTAAAAGAGAATAATCAATTGGCAGTTTTCAAATTATAATTAAGTGGGAATAATTAGGAATTAAGGGATTTAAAATTTGAATTAAGAGTGGGCTGACTAGAATTAGTATAAATATGCATAGTGACCAAGTGGATAGACACGCGAAAAAAACATGAGAAATACTAGAGACACTAAAAAGGGTTCTGAATATTAGTGAGTAGATCGTTTGAAGATGAGAGTTCAGAGAAGAAGGGAACGTGTTTTTGGAGGATCTTCAACTGGTACGCTCTATTTACTCTGTGTTATATACTTATCACATACATATAGTTGCTCTGTTTGATGGTTATTATGATATCCTGAGGTTCATCCCTTGTCTATTTGATTTAAATAAATAAATAATAATAATATTAATAATAAATTATAAAACATTTTATAATTTTCGAGGAACAAACGAAATACTTTCTAAAATTTAATAAATTAATAGTTCTTGAAAAAATATCAAAAATATAAATTTTTAAAACAAATAAGGAAAAAAGTTTCAAAACAGCCCTAAAATAATAAAGATAAAATATCTTCAAAAATAAAAAAAATGAGATAAATATAAAAACATGTCTTTTCGATAATAAATATGAAAACATTTTTTTTACAAAAATAAGGTAATAGAAACACGTTTTTAAAAAATAAAATATAATGACAATTTAAAAATAAAATAAAAGAAAAAGTTTTTTTAATATGAAAAATAGTTTTTTTTTCGAAAATAATGAATAAAAAATTAAAAAGGATATGCTTTTTGAAAGTATAAAAACAATTTCTTTAAGATAATAAAAATCAGTTCCTTTCTCAAATTAAAATAAAAAATAGTTTTTAAATAAACATTTTTAAATATAAAAGAAAACAGTCTTGTTCTGAGTTTCCTTTAAATAAACAATTATCAAGAAATAAACTAATAAAATAGAAAATAATTAAAAAAATTATATAAAATCAATTGCCAAAAATAAAAGAAAATATTCATAAGCTAAAAAATATCAAATGTCATCTAACAAATTTTTAAAATAGAACTACGTGTATCCTGATTTTCTATCATGTATAGAGATACGTAGGACCAAGGTCAAGCCTTGTCGGGCCCAAATAAATAAAAAATATATATGTTTGTTTGTTTTATTTTTGTTTGTTATTTTTATCCGCCTAATTATTATTTATTGTTATGATTTTTATAAGCATGTTTTCTTGTTTGTTTTGTTTTTTTATATATTTGTTTGTTTTGTCTTTAGTCTCATTATTATTGTTATTATTTGGGAAAAATGATATTTTTTAAAACCACACTTATTTGTATTCATTTGATTAAGGATACCGTCTTAGGACGGACGTTGTGGGGTGCTAATACCTTCCCCATATGTAATCGACTCCCGAATCTTTGAATATGGTTCGTAAGCATTTTATTTTTTGGTTTTTCTATGATTTTTCATAATAAATTATAGTGGCGACTCCAATCTCTAAATAAATATTTTTTAAATTAATTTTTTGATCGCCCCGTCGTGATCCCGGTTGCGACACACCTTGCAATTGTTTCTCATAACTATTGGAATTAATTGATTTGAGAACTCATAAATTGGTTCAAGAATCTTATTTTTGCTTTTTCAAGGGCTTTTTTTAGATTTGATTTTCTCACACCTTTGATTTGACTTGAAATTAATAAATTAGATGTTGAATAAATTTAAATAAATTAAAATAAGATGGAAACTAGCTTACAACTATTTTATCTCGGTAAAGATTTAATGTACTTAAGGTATGATGTTTGGGTAGGAAAAATATTAAGATTATAAGATATGATTTCCCAAAATCTACCTTCCCGAGGCCATCTCCAAAAATCTAACTTCCTAAACTATCTCATGAAATATGAGTTCCTAAGGCATCTCTCAAAATCCGACTTCTTAAGGACATCTCCCGAAATTTGACTTCTTGAGGCCATTCCCAAAATTTGACTTTTTGAGGCCAACTCCTAAAATCCTACTTCTTGAGATCATCTCCCAAAATCTGACTTCCTGTACATCTCTCAAAATTTGACTTCCTTGAAGGCATCTACCAAACATTTGGCTTCCTGAGAGAATCTCCCAAAATCTAACTTCCTAAGAACATCTCCCAAAATCTAACTTCCTGATGCCATCTCCCAAAATTCAATTTTCCAAATACGATTTCCTAAGGCCATCTCCCAAAAATCGACAAAACTAAATATTCACATTCGTGTTTCTATACACACACATATATTCATAATATTTATATTTCTATAACTTTATATTTTCTTTAAAACAAAAATTATGACAAAAATAATATTACATTTGTAAATTTCAGAATGTTACATTTAAGCTTTCCAAGCAAATTGTCATAGACTTTATTAACTTCATCCAACCTATACATATGATTGATGTACATGTTAGAATCGTGGTGGGCATGTTTGCATGTTATAAGCATATGAGAACATGGGAGGTCAAGTTTCTGGAGCTTCCCACTATAACATCAGCTTTCATTTAGTCCAATGACAAATTTTTCAACTGATCGAAGCTTTCTTAGGTGATCATTTCCTCCACCCCAAAATATTGTGCTACTTTTGTCAAATTCAAGCACCTGTGAGTGTTTGATTTTGAAAGAGCATCTTTTAGTGTTTTTGATGCAACTCTAGAATAAACATGACCAACATTAATCATTGTGGCCACTTTTCTCTTCATGTGAAAATTTGTTACACATGGTATATGTAGCAATGGACCATGGAAGGTTTCAAAAGGTTTTTGCTTTTTCAGGATTAAATTGATGGATTCATCTAAGTTATTTGTCAAGTGACCCATCTTCTACCTTTATCCCATATAAGTGCCCACTTATTTTTAAAATTTTCTTCAATCCAATTTGCTTCTTTTGGATTGACTTCCCTTATACATTGTAATAATGGTTTGTGTGAGGATCAATCATTGTATATGCTACATATGTAATGAAACAAGTTAAATTAGAAAGTGGTATGTTTAACTATTATTTTGAATTTATAAAGTCCTTCTTAAGTATTTCATTCTTGAACCACTTCATGAAGTTCTATGCAATGTGTTGAACATAAAAACACATTTATAGAGTTACCTTCACTCAATCCACTCCCATCTCTTGCTTATGCGTTATGAATAGAGTTTTAACGGTTCAAAATTAAGAACAATTTGTTTTGAGGTGTGATGTAGGTTTTTTAGGAAATAAAACAAGCATCACTCATCTCACCTTCAACTACAACAAAGACGACCGGGAGTATGTTGTTCCTCTCGTGCAACTACAACTAGGAGGATGCCTCTCTATTTACAAAAGAGAAATGTGTGATCAACTTGTACCAATGGTTTGCATAATTGAAACTCATCAATGCATGACTTGAAGGTCCATAATAGTCTTTTGAAGTAGGCTTTGTCTTGTAGCAACTCTTCATTATAATATGTTGATTATGTCGTTATTTGATACTTAAAGTTTGGAGTAAAGTCTGACATGACATGCAATTGGTTGGGTAATTAGTGGAATGATTCTTTCCAATTATCATGCACATTCTCAATAACTTGTTGCTTTACTAGTCAAACCTTTTTGTGTGTGACAATGTACCTCATAGAGGACTTGATATGTCCAATTAGGGCCTATTGGTCAACATCCACATTTTTACAAAATATGTTATGAAATTATGTGTGACTCTAACCTATGGTGATCATGTGAAATAAGAGGAGTTGCACAAGTATGGACCTTTTTCAACTTTCAAATCTTCCAATATTGCTCCCTGACAAGCAAGACTGCTTAACACTTCCAATTTCAATGTCGATGAACACACTACACTCTTGATCTTGTTTGGTTGGAATGTGTGACTATAAAAGTGCATTGGTTCATTATGTGGAACCTATTGAGTGTTTCCAATGGTTTTTTTTTTTGTAGAATCACATTCCCTAAAAAATATTCCCAGTGAATGTTCAAGGACTCGTGATCAAATGAATGACCAAACTCAACATGTTGTTCCTGAATAAGGGTGGTATATATTTGAAAGTATTGGGGAGAGATGTAAAGTTAGAGTAAATGATCGTGAGGCTGTTGTTGTTGTATGGAGATGTCTGTGTTGTTGTCGTTATCATTTGCACGTTGGGTAAGGATATCATCCTCATCATCACTAAAAGGTTCTAAGGGTGCAGATGAAATTCCAACAACTTTATCTTTCTATGGTGGTGGTGGTTAAGGTATTTGATGATGTGTTTGCTTGGGTATGACCATGATGATTAGAAATGTAAGAGGGATAATAATTTGATGTGGATGGACCAGTCAGAAATTAATTATAAGACTGTATATGAGCCTCTCAATGGTTGAACATATGTGATTCAAATCAAACAATGGTGGGATGCTTTCTGGTTGTTAGAGTTGTGTTGGTGACAAATAACTTCTTCATGATAGGATTATTAAGGTTGAGAGTAAGGATTTGAGAAAAATTATACATAATTATGTTCTAGACAAAGATGGATTTGCTTTTTGGATGTCAATGACGTCATCCAAAACTTCCTCATCTTGTTGCTAAGTTGTGGTGTAATAAGAATTTTGTTATTGTAAAGTCCAACAACCCTAGTTTTGATTAAGTGTTTTTCACAAAAGTATAAACTATAAAAATGTTTCACCTAAAAGATGACATGTTTTATAGACATGACAAATCATGTAAGACCCAAATGTTTCGTCTGACAAACGATACAACATCTTGTAGTTTTTACTTCGTTTGATAAGTGAAGTCTTGATTACACGATAAACATACAATTTTAAGGTAATGTTGTACTTAACGAAAATGTTCTTCAAGCTTATTCTATGTTGTAGGGAATGTTTCCATCTTTAGCCTACCAAGATAATTCACTAAAACATATGTCAACAACGTGGTCTTAGGATAAAAGCTAAAGCTATTTTGCATCAACAACCATCCTAACACAAGATTTTGTCAACCCTGATGAAGCTATTTGGCACATATGATCTCTGCTTTACTCCTATTTGGGTAAAAATGTATCTGACTTATACTTGATAAGTATCGTTAGTTATTGGGATGTTTCTTGAAGAGGAGATAAGAATTTATTGCCGAATGGAGCAAATTTAATGCATCTTCATGTTCTCACTCGTTCAAACGTAAGAAGATGGGTATATGAGCTTGAGATTCTCAACAATCAGAAGAGGATTTGCAACAACTCTTTTTTCTACACTCTATATAAAACTTCCTTTCAATAAAGAGAACAAGAAGTTGTGAATTTGAAGTATCGAAACACTCTAAATCTGAGCTCAAAATCCTTATGTACTTTAAAAGCTTTGTAAGAACATTGTTGTGTCCAATAGAAACCTAAAAGAGAGTTTAATCTTTGTATATGTCGAAAGATGCTAATCCTCTTTCCAACAAGCAAAACATGTGATCATTTAGATCAAATCGAATGTTGTCAAACTCGTAACTCGTAATAGGATCGAAAAGGGAGATCAAAACTCGTAACTCGACTCGTAAGAGTTACTAGTATATGAAATGTTATATCATAGACATGTGTATCCATGAAAAATAATAAAAATAACTCATACATAACTAAAAATAGTTTCATAATTCATTCATAAAATGTTCATGCATAAAATAATAAATCCATAATTATTCAATACAAACAAACTATCCAAGGAAATCCTTCATATTAAACTCAGGATAATCATCTTCCTCTCCCATATGATCCTCATTTTCATTTAGGTCATCTCCATGGTCTTCATCATTTTCAACAATTGGAGGAACCTCCAAATCATCTATAGGTGTAGTAACACCACCCCTACTACAAGCTTCTTCAACTTCATTTTCTTCAACTTCAATTAAGATGTCTTCATCTAAAGCATTTAAATTTGGATTTGGTTCAATCTCTTCGACAGTCCATTCATCATCAGAAGCAAGATCATCAATGTTATAATCTTTTGTTTCCTAACTTCCTTTTGCTTTTGCAATCTTGAATTAGCCATCACAAATACCACATCATTCATGGTATTTTGCAGTAAGCGATTTCTTTTCTTGGTGTGGACCTAAATAATTATAAAATTAATTAACACATCTAAAAAATAATTATAAAATCAAGTTCATATCATAAATTAAAAGTCTTACCCTCTCAAAAGCGCTCCAGTTACGCTCACAATCGGATGAACTACAAGTCAAACTCAATATTCTAATTGCAAACCTTTGTAAATTTGGATGTTCATCACCATATGATTCCTACCATTGTGCTGGAGTTTTGGTTTTGAGTGCCTGTTGAGCTATTGGACTACCAAAAATTCCAGATTTGCTCTTGAAACTCTCAATCTGCTCATCAATCTTACTCATGTCATCAATGTCTCCCACCAACCTCTCTAAGCAGTCATACATTCCACGTTGCACCTCATAATCAACTTTATACTCGGGATCATAGTGCAACATGGGATTAAAGTAATGGCCTGCAGCATGTAACGACCTATGCAATTGATTGTCCCATCTTATATCAATGATTTCCCAAAGAGGAGTGTAGCTAAATAATATAAAAACAAATAAATTAATCTCTAAACAAAGTACATGTTTCTAAGAAAAAAACAAATTAGGAAACCAAATATAAGTGTAAGGTAATTAATTATTATTACATTTTACTAACTCCATTGAAAAGACTTTGTATTTTTTTCTTTTGCAAGATCCATTTCTTCATATATAAATCCCATGGCTGGTTTCTCATCTGAATCGACCATGCGCAACACCTTAATTAGGGGCATAACACCCCTCAAGCAATTCAAGATATTTTTCCAAAATCCCTTATCCAATATCAAACTCTCCACAAACCTTCTATCTCTAGTCTTGACAAATTGACTAGATTGCCACTCCTTGGATGTGAACATCCTAATAAGTGATCCTTTGTTATCATTCAAGCATCCCAAAGTCAAATAAGAAGTGACAAAGCGAGTAAGTGTTGGTCTAATCAAATCTGTCCCTTTAGTATATTTGTGCAACAATGAAATAAAACCAGTTCTTGAATAGATGTAAGTTGTGATTTTCTTACCATTGGCTATTGTGTCATGGTGAAGTGGTATTTTCTTCTCAATCTTCCAACATTAAATCAATAAAGTGGGCTGCACAAGGTGTTCAGTATAATTTTTGTCTCTTTTGCATCAACAATTCTCCAGCTACCTTGTAATTTGTAGCATTATCAGTTACAACTTGGATGACATTATCATCAATCATCCTGAAATTTTTTTCAGCTGTCTTGCATATGTCAGAAGCATCAATAGACTTCAAAAAAACAATTACCTTTGGACTATTCACTAGAAAATTAAGTATGTCGCAACCGAGATCATGACGGGGGACGACGATCCCAAAAGATAAATAAATTTTGAAACAATGGAGTCGCTACCATAGTTTTTATAAAAAAAATTATGGAAAAACCAAAAAGCAAGGATAAGACTAGTTTGCAAAACCGGATCCAGGTCCGGGAGTCGGTTACGTGTGGGGAAGGTATTAACACCCCCACAACGTCCGTCCTAAGACGGTATCTTTAATTAAATAAATAAACTAAGTGTGATTTTTCAAAACATTTATTTTCCAAAGAAAGTGACAGAGATTAAGATAAAACAAACAAAATATTTTTTTTAGTTTTTGGGGCCCAACAAGGGTTTGACCTTGTGCTCCTACGTATTTCCATCAACGATGGAAAATCAGGATTACGTAGTTCTTTGATTTTGAAAATTGTTCATTTGAAAATTTGATATTTTTTTAATTTTGAAGCTTTATTATATATTTTTAATTTTAGAAAAATTTAGTGTTTTCAGAAATTTAACTTCATTTTGGATATCGCTTGACGCGCATGGTCCTTTGATATTTCAAACGGGATCAAAAGCTTTCGAGTTAAACTCCGCATGACGTGTGCGGTCATTTAGATATTTAATTGATTTTTATTAAAAGAAAATCCTGCATGACGCGTATGGTCATTTGGAGATCTAATTGAAAATAATTGAAATTTTATTAGAAATATTTATTTTTAAAGAAAATAAAATAAATACTAACCACTTCACTCTAATTTCATGGTATGATGGTGGTTTAAATCCAAGACCATGTTTAGCCACCAACTCAAGCATCTTTACGAACTCTTCACTCTTTGCTACATTAAATGGTATAACATTATTGTAGAAAAACAGAGCAATTTCTTGGCATGCTTCCTCCCTTTCATTTTTCTTGAAGATGGAATTAATAGTAGTTTGAGTGCCCCTCCTCTTGAAAATACTTGACGATCTCTCACTTTCTTCTTGACATAATCTTTTTCTAGAATTCTTTGCTGAATCACCTATACTACTCTCCCATAAAGATTCTTTAGCTATTGATTTTTAATCAAATTTTGTTACAGCACAGAAACCATATCCAACATAATTTTTTTAACATCTTCAGGAACTGCTATGCATGCTCCAACATCTTTTGAAGTTCCTGCTAGATGATGTTTCAATCTATAGATTCCTCCT
>Ga0209489_106710_pt1 | contig 18162 bp, 6 predicted proteins | sample SiratrowhiteBW_FD_187527 | JGI IMG/M metagenome (GOLD analysis project Ga0209489, IMG submission 187527) | Root nodule microbial communities of legume samples collected from California, USA - Siratro white BW (SPAdes) (version 2) | ecosystem: Host-associated > Plants > Roots > Nodule | place: USA...
TCTATAGCACGTATCAATCACATGTCCTGTCTTTCCACAATGACTGCAAACATTAGAAGTATATTGTCTTCCAAAACTACTTCTGTTAGTATCATTCATTGTTTTTGACTGATCACCAAAAATTTGTCTCTTTTGGTGTGTACCAATAGAACAAACCATATGTTCCTGAGAACTAACATGATAAGGTGAAAAATATTGTGAGGGATCAATAATTTCGGCCATGATAAATGTAGCAACCAGAACTTTCAAATTAGAGCTCTGATACCATATTATGAAAATAAAGAGAAGAACAAAGATGAACAAAAGACATGAGAATGAATATATGCTCTCTGTTTTTTCTGTGTATGTCATTCAAAATAAAGAACTGAATATATACAAGTACTGTACTCATTCTAGGTATAGCTAAATAAAGAAAACAAAATAAAATTATTACAATCTGATAATGTCATAAAAACAAATAAACATAATTGATGATAATTTGATTCTACTATAAAGACAAAATCAAATAATTATTTTCCTTCTAGAAGTCTTCTATCCATATCCTCTGAAACTCTTTATTTTATCTGTTCTCTGATTTTATTTTATTCACTTTTGTAGAAGTTTAACAGGGCAGACAATATAGATAACATATAAGATATGTTTCTGTAGGTTGATGAGCAAGTAATAGAAGTTGTAGTGGATGGTTTTTTTGGTATGGTCTAACTTAATTGATTTCACGAAATTTAAATCAAATTATTATTATTATAGGTCAATCAAAAAATAAAAAATTAACTAATTTATCGCAATTAACTCTTTAAATTACAAATACATGTTAAGTAAATGTGATCTCAAGATGCTATCAATTTACAAATATTATAGAATTCCAATATCTTAATTCATCAATTAGAATATTAAAATCTTAACAAGCACAATTACCCAATGAATCAATAATCAATCCAAACCTAAATCAAAAGCAATTCACGTATAAGGACAGCTGTCAAAATAAATTTATATATGAGTACTTGTTTTGATATGCTCATAAAACTTAAAAGCAAATAGGAGTTGCCCTTAATTATATGGTTATGCTTAGCCTACTAAGATATGCATGCATGAGTGTGTGGATTGAGAGTTGTTACTCTCCCACTTTCATCTCTCACATTGTACGGTTCAAATCTGTTTATCAAACTTTCATCCATAGACAAGAGACAAATATAATTATATATAATTAATTTCATAATTTTTATACATATTGAAATAGTAGAACCCTAAAAAAATGTGTAGGCGAATCACATAGAGATATGACAGGAGTATAGCACGAATGAACCTTGTCTTTCTGTCTCATTCCAACTATACCAACAAGGGTTCATTAATTTCCCTTCATCATGCAAGCAAAGTCACAACCATTGATCATTACTCTTGAATTAAAAAACCAAAAGGAATAAAGTGAGTTTTCTATTAATCACACAGCTAAAATATAAAATATACAGAAAGAGGAAATACACATGATAGCCATCCACCAGCATGCACACTACTTTGTTTCCTCTCCTCTTATCACAGGCAAATTCTGATATTACTGATACAACAATAGGGTTTCATACACAGTCAAAGTTGAACACAAATTCTTGGTTACTACATTTTTACCACTGCATTAACCTGTCATATTCACACACACAGGTGTACTAGGATAGTGTGTTGTGTTGAGATAGTGCAGGAGTGGGGGCATGCACTCTCCAGAGTGGCTAAAGATAGTGCAGTGGTGGGGATCACTGCAACACCGCCACACTGAGCCAATACACATTGGCGTGCACAGTGCAGTGCACACCACCAAATCAAAAGATGTGAGGGTGAATGAATGAATATGTATTTGTGATTGATTCTAGCACATGGCTCCAAATCCAACTCACATGCCTCACTTGCCTACACTTTTCTACCCCACCACATTTTTTTTTTCTGACGCCAAATTAATAATTAATTGGAAGCCAATCAGAGAGATTAGTTAATGGTGCTGAAAATGGAATTATTGGTCCCTTGGTTTCTCAGAAGAGCTAGCCAGCTATGTGTGTAGCTAGAATGAGATCCATCAAGGGTGCTGCTACTGGTTTTGTTGGCCAGTTTCCAACACAGTATTTGATAACAAATTCCAAAGGACAAGTGTTACCTGGCTAGGGTTTATCATTTCAAGTCAATGGAATCAATCCCCCACTTGGCTTGGCCATACCATTACAAACCAACCCCATCCACACAATGTGCTTGTATGTATCAATTAGTTATGTGAATGTGAAATTGACCCTTTTTTTTTATATATACACAAAACTTATTTTAAGAAATATTTTTGAATATTGACAACAATTAATATTATTTATGTCAAATACTATCATTGTAGACTTCACCCATTTTTTATTATTTAATATAATTCAGAATTGGATTTTGAGATAGTTAATATATTGTTTGGATTAATTGATGAAAAATGAGTTAAAAGGAAAATAGATTTATTTATTTATTTATTATTATTATTATTTTATTTTTAACAGTAATAATAAATTTTAATTTAAAAGAGACAATAGAATTGTCCAATCTTTATATACAAATCTATGTAAAACAGTGCACGGTTGTATATTTCCTATAAAAATCTGTTTATTTTATGTTTACAAAAACTACATAAACTTGATTACTCTCTCCTGCTACTGAATTATGAAAGATTTTATAAGTTCCTTTATGAAATAATAACAAATACTTATTATAATAAATAATAATAATAACAGTAATTATTAAATTTTATATTTTAACTTTTTTTCTCATATTTTTTTCTTTCTTTATATGTTATTCCTCGGAAATAAATATATTTGGAAAAAAAGATCTTTTGTGTAGAACTGGGTATGTATCTCATCATTTGAAAGAAAAATATTTGATATATTGCTTACCTTTATTTTTTTTTTTCATCTCATTTTCACTCGTTCATTTCTATATCTTAAATTACATTATTTGTCCCAACTATTTTTTTTTTCTCTTTCTTTATCTTTTTTTCTCCTTAATCTCTTTTTAAGAAAATAAGTGTTCTTTTAGGAAAATAAATATTCAACTATATCATTTTTAGATCTAAAAGGATAAACGTGGTAGTCCAAAAAGATTGAGATCTTTTCTTTTGTACACCTTACCCAAAAAGTAGAATTGAGTTAGAGGAGTTGCCCGTGGTAGAAGAAGATGCTTATCGTAATTGGTGTTGATGATGCAAGTAGACATTGTTTTATATATATTATCCACAAATAAAATAACAATTAACATTTGTTTCATTTGTGTCACCTCATGTCTCTTCAACCACTGGGAATCAACAACCACATAACCATGTCCTTGTTGTCCACCAAAAAAGGGCAAGTCGAAAACTTTACTTTCATAGGGCACTTCCCTATTGGGGAAAGTTTTTTATTTATCATGCCCTTTGTGGAATCCCACCTCGTATCATCATTCGAGGTGCTACTATATCTAGCTACAGTTTCTAGTATAAGATATGGTTATTATTAGGTTCATATACCCCAAAATATGACCTCAAAATTTGTACATTGATCATGCATGCTGGAGAAGGCGTGAAAGTGAATCACCTATAACCTCGTTTGATCCACCCTATCATCTTAGGATACTATTACTAGAACTAATTAATACATATATTTACCAATAATCATTGACTTAACTTCCTCATAACATTGTATGTTGATTCAACACCTGAACTAATCAAAGAAAGTCGTTAGTTAAATGTTACATAAACACTTTACTACTTTAAGTATATCATAATTATTTATCTTTTTAAATTTTTTTCTATTATATGTTAGTACTTTATATTTTTCTCTCTTTATCTCTCACTTTTCTCAAAAAATTATATTCCTCCTAACTAATGTGGTAACAATACTATTTAAATATATATGACTTTTAAAAGGGTAAAATGCATTTATTTTTCAAAAGTAAATCACTTCAAAAAATATTTATTAGGGCATTATCATACCTCCTCATAATCCTAAATATTGGGCTATCTAAGATAATTCCTTGGAACAAAATTTATAAGATATAGGGATTATACCTCCCCTATAGTATATTAAAGAACAAAATATTGTCCTAAGAGACTTTGATCCCTTATCAAAGAATTCCACACATTTTAAGATAAAAATATATTATATAGATTCACTTAGATAAATATCTCTTTTTATTTTGAATTAGGATGTGTTTTACGTATACCTTCTTTGTTTTAGAAACCTCACAGTTATTTCAAACATGTCAGCTCAATCTTTCTTCATATCTCACACCAAAAGAAAAAAGGAGTTTAATTTCTCATAACTTGATTAACTATGTTTGTACTCCTATTGATATATATATATAATTATATCTAATGTTTCACTGTGTTTGGAACATACTTATCTTGAAACAGAAAAGGGTTTAATTTTGATGCAGGCATGTGTAAAAGTGTCATAAACTAAAAATCTTACAACTGGGGTAGTGTGTTAAAGGCACAAGAGTAGCTGAAATACACAGATCATGCTCTTAGTGAACAGCGATAGGTTCGAAAATTGACGTCAATGATTTACTTTGCATCAATAATTAATGTGTTAACTAGTGTAAAGCATAAAGCAAATATACTTTAAACTGCTTTAGCGCCGCATTAGATCTTTGCGTTTGTGAGTGTGTTCAGACGTCGATCACTCATTGGCTGGTTCAGCTCGTGAACAGCAATTCCACTATTTTAATTTCTCCCTTCATTCCTTCTTAAATTAAAGGAAAAAAGGAACCTGCCATTATAGTTCCATGTGTTCATCTGCACCATATTATTCGTGATTAAAACCATGGATATTCCTACAGGATGGACAACAATAATGCTGCACTTAAATAGTTTTTGACATGATAATCCGAGCAAGAACCTTTCTCATTGACTTTCTGTCTTTGATAAGAAAAGAATCCTTAGATATAACTCATCGTTTTTTAAAATTATATATATAATTGTATGATATATATGTTTCTAGCAGCTGTTGTCACATGTATAATTAATGACCAAACATTCAAAGATGGTGAAGTTAATCCTAGTTAACAATCTCATCAATGAGAAACACTCAGAAGCACTTTTTAAGGACTAATCCTGTAGTATAATTAGCTAATTATTATTTAAGAACTAAACAAGAGAAGAAAGGTATAGTTAAAAGATTAATAATAATATTTCAAATAGATAAATCAATAGAAATAAAATTTTTCTTGCAGGAGTTGATGAATAGAAAAAGACAAAATGGAGTGATTAATATTAGTTTGTTACAATAGTCTTATAACCAATTCTTGAAGAGACCTGAAAAACATGATTTGGGGTAAATAGGTTTAGAATGTCGAGATGCTTTTACGCTAGGGCTTATAAGTAGGTACCATCAAAGGAATAAAATGAAGTTGTGGTTGGGGTTGTTGCATATGAATATGGAGATCATAAAGTTAATTTTAACTCTTCTTTTCTAATTTCTTTTTCCATATATAAATTAAAATATTATAGATCAATGAGCAACGAAGATAAACCCACATTTATTCCGTGCATACGTGATTCAAACATTTCCTCTTTCTGGCCCTATATATACTCTGCATCGCCCTCATATGCTATTCACACAAGGGCAATTCAAGTTTGTCATTTGTTCCATTAGAAAGTGAATTTCTGTTGAATGTTAGAGAAAAAAGGGTTTTAATATTACAGAAAAAAATTGAATGTTTGTTCTCTCCTCTAACCCTCATCCAACCCCTTCAAGAAGCAAGGGTGTTAATTAGCTTATGCAGCAATGATACACATCAGATTTCAGTAAATCAATGGAGATTAGGGTAAGGGAGGTGACAGAAGAGAGTGAGCACACATGGTACTTTCTTGGATGATTAGGTTTCATGCTTGAAGCTATGCGTGCTTACTCTCTATCTGTCACCCCATCACCATCTCTTTCCTTCTATCCTTTATTTTTCACTTTCTGTTACTATAATTGATATTTTTTCACTTTCCCTTCATATGCTATAAGTAACCCTAGCTATAGCCTTAGGCTTGTGTTGTCATATCATTCAGTAGTATGCTTTGTGGGCATCACATTCCATGTCTCAGGTATGTATAGCTTGTTGCCATGTATGGATTTTTCTTGATCAGGATGAATTTGAACTGCATCAGTTTCCTCAAGAAGAGTACTTTTATTTCTGTTTGTCTGAGCCACTATATGTGTGTGCTTATAGAGAGCCTATTTTCACAGATACAAGTATCTGTAACTCTAATTACTTCACAAATTTTGATCTTTTATGCTCTCAGTTAGCCTAAGTTTAAGAGGTTTATGTTGATTAATCACTGAAAAAATCCTAGCAAGTGATATTCCATACTGTAAGAAACAAACAGTTTATGTTTGCATCTGATTACAGTTTACATATATGATTCTATTTAAAATCCATCTTAATTTTCATTTATTTTACTCCTGATTTTACCAGATTAACTGCTAGGGTTTTGGGGATACTGGGTTAAGACGAAAATTAATCAGCAGAGACATGGATTTTGTGACAAAAATAAGATTCTTTGCAGTAATGAACTTGGTTTTTCAGAAGTATAGATTTAACTGAAATTAAATCTTGACTTTGGTTAGGTATTATCTGGTATGTGCTCATCTCTCTTTTTATTTATTCATTTTAAATCTGGGATTGAACCCAGAAGTGTTTTTGCAGTTGAATTGAAAGCTATGCAATCTTTCAAAAAAGTAAAATACTAGTTAAAACGAGTGATTTTTTGCCTGTAGGTGTTCTCTATGCACATAGTCATGGATGGATAGTTTATGCATTTTTAACACACAGTACTAGTACTCTATACTATTCATCTCTCCTTATAATGGTGTATTATTAGTCCTTTAGAGTATTATATCGTTATATCAGAATATGATTTTTATGGAATGGTAAGTTTTTTTATGTAAGAGTTGGCGTAATCAATGTTTAACTTTATAATTCATACTATAAGACCTTCATGGAAGTAGTTAATTTCCATACCATGTGAGTTACTTTCTTTACTTTTAATTCAGTTAATCGTATGTCATCGAAATTAATTATACGATAATTTTGTGGTGAAATTAATTAAAAACATACAGATTGTCCCTATTAGATACTCTAGGTTCTAAAACACAGTACTTTAAGGCGTATAAATTTTCAATCCCTGGCATTTGTTTCGCTAAATACAAGTTCTATGTCACTTTCAGGTTTGTTGATGAAATTGAGTGCAGACAATCGAAATCCTCCAGCAAAAAGCTTGATGGGAACTTAAAACAACCATATGTATTTTCTATATATTTAGGGTTCATAAAAAAAAATAGCTAGGAGGAAAAAAGGGGCTGTTGTGGTTGTCAATTTATCTTGTTATATATGTCTAAATGATAAATGTTTCTGCATATTTAATTTTTACCTAACCAAATGGTGGCATAAACATCTGTGTACACAATCATGTAATTAATACTTTGATCAAATATACTTGCACCAGTGCATGCTAAAACTGCACAAACTATGCTAATTCTATAGGGTTTGTTTATATATATATATATATATATATATATATATATATATATATATATATATTAAGGAGGAAAAGTTTTAAGAGAGAAAAGTTAGTTCTTTTTTCTACATTTGATGCTTGTCTTTAAATTTCATTTCTCTCACAAAAGTATATTATTATTAACATAATTCCAAGTTAAATCAAACAGAACTATAATTAATCTAACCTTATTACATGCATAAACAGAAATTATAACATAAAATAGAGAGATAACCAAAATGAAGGCAGTGGAAGCAGATGTAACTATCCGGTTAATCTTTACTAATGTGAGTATCCATCTGCATGTGATGAGAATTTCATGTGGAGCAGTAAAATAAACAATTTTCTTAGCAAGCTCCATTAATGGGAGTGTAAGTTTATATCTTTGGATTTGAGCTGCATTTGCTTCCTTTCTTTTAAGCATGAATTCTGACCTGAGCAACAAACAATAAGTCTATATATGTACCTCTTTTTTTTAAGCATATTAATTAGGTTGTTAATAATAACTATCTTACACACAATGTTGAGCATATATATATATATATATATATATGAAGTAACCATGTAACTCTTTAATACTATAATATGACATTAATGGCAGAATTTGGCCTTCAAATAATATAACTGGTTTAGTTAAACCCTTTATGATATGAAAACTCACAAATATTTAAATGATGACTAAAAAAATATTAAAATCAAGCTAATTTTAAAAGACTTTTAGATCCGTATTTGCTGGTAAGAAGCACACAGAAAACTGACATACCTATTTTCTTTGGGTAAAACCCCTTAAGCTGTTGAAAATTATATAGCAGCCTAATATTTAAACAAAGAAATTTTCAATGGAACAGTACTCCTCTCCTTATTGTAATGTAAAGGTAAATAGAGTGAGGTGCACCACGGAAGAATATGTGTGCATGCAGCCAGGAATAAACAGTTCATAGAACTTGAACATACTTTTTAGTCTTTTCATAACAAAAGAAATAATATATGCTTTAATTTAAATAAAAAGTGAATGTGCAAAGTGATGAATTCAATGGACAGTTGCTTGACTGGTCCTTGTTTACATTTCTTTACTTCTGAAATTTCAGTAGTACGAAACAAGGTAAGTTCATACAGAAAATGATCACAAATTGTTAGAACTTTAGTCAATATATTATTATCATCGATGAATAATTGGTCTTTTTCACTGCTCTGAATTATTCTTTATGACAAATTTGAATCTGAAGAAGTTCTGCCTGACTTTATCAAGCACATTCTAAGTTACTCTTAAGCAATAATGTTGCCAAAGACATGTTACACAATAAGATTAGTTCAGACAATTATACTTTTAGTTGGTCCTACTCTCTATTCACTGAAACTTTTGGAGGAGAGTCATGCAAAGCATAAGTTTAGTTTTGTTTGGTGGGTATATTTTCTGTGCTGGGTATGTAAGTAATGAAATATGAAAGATGGATGTTCTGTAGAAGGGTTGGTGCAGCCAAACGCTCCCTTTATTTATTTTATTCTTTGCTAGTAAAAAAAAAAAAAGATTTTTACTAGTTTACCAATGAAAAATCATTAAAGCTAGTTATCATAAAAATGAACAATCTTATTGTACTTAACCTATAACTGAATTGAAAAGTAAAAACTTTTACAGTGTTATGTGTTACTATGTTTAAAAAAAATCATTTGAGCTTTGTTTCAGTTTGTGTTACTATGTAGAATCAAGAAGCTCTAATTTAGAAGCTAGAACTGTATCATGGTTGTTGTCGCCAATTCTGCTAACGATTCCTCTTAAAAGCCTAAGATATCGTCTAAAATCAGTAATTGACAATCATAATTACTAACCAAAAAGTGATCCTTTTGTATTTCCAAGAACAAGATGCAGGGTGCATAACCACCATGCCTCCATGTCTAATGCCCCCATGTGGGGAGCACAGCAAAAAAATATTATAAGTGAAGAAAAAGAAAACAGAATTCTCTGACTAAACTCCTCATCAAATAAAAAACGTGTACAATGATGAATCAACTAGGAAGTTACACTCTACTTCTCACTTGTAATGAAGAGAAAAATCAAGAAACCAATTTGCACTGAAGCTACAATGCTAAACTGAATATCAGTCCTTGCAGAAGAGCAAGATGTTCAATGCTGTACTAGGAAGATCATCTTTTAAACCATTGCCAATGAACCAATTGTCTATAATGCTATGCGACAAATTACTTGAAGTTTCAGAAGGCCACTTGTCAACTAATCTAAACCCGAAATGCCCTGCTGCTGAAAGTAAGGTAGGTTCGTCTACTCGGCGAAAGATGTGGCAAAGAATAAGTGCAGGACTATTATCATCTTCATGGCTTCCATTAGTAGCAATCAGTTCTTTTGCAGTTGCAAACAAAGGCAATATGGCTTCAGGAATGTATGTCACATCTGTGCCAATGATGATATCAAACCCTCTATTGCTCACTACTTCCTTTATGCTTTCTATGTGGTCTTTGTTTCCCCACTCCAATCTTTTTGTGGTTAGTTTAGTCAGCAATGATGGCTCCATGTTAGATGCAAGGTTTTTGGCCAGGAGATCAAGTGCAAAACCATCACCGTCGGTTGCAACTACTAGATCAGCATCTCTAGCAGCAACCATTGAGCAGATACCTCCGCTGCCGCACCCCAACTCCAGTATCCTTTTTCCTGCAACAATGCTGGGATTTTCTGCAAGGAGAGAAGCCATCAACCGAGCTGATTCCCAGAGCATCAAACCCGTCGACTTGCAGGTATGTTGGTACTCTTTTGAAAGTACACTAATCTTGAAATTCCAGCCTCTCAGGTTGATCTCAATGATCTAACAGGAAAAACTCAGGTGATGAAAAGTGGGAAAACTAATATGTTGAAGAGATATAGATCTTGATAAAAATATCAGTATCAAAAAATAAGCCAAACAAGCTTTTATTGATGACATATATTCAACTAATAAATCGAAATTGAGAATAATACTGAAGGAAAATTAACGAAAAAGAAGTTAGACAAAAATTACTAAAAGGGGAAGAAAAAGGCCTTCTCAAATGCCAACAGATATGCAAATTTTGTACATCTGAAAGAACTAACCTCAGATGGGATACGTTCAGATACTTAGAAAAAAAGATTACATGGAATTTGATTAATTTTTGTTAGAACTAAAGAACCAGTAATGATTGAGCAATGGTGAGAGAACCTTACCTCGTACTCACTGGAAGGTAAGACTCCAAACATGTCAAATGCCACACCCTCAGACAAATCAACTGCAGAGTCATTTAAATCACCATTCAAATTATTCTGCTTGATTTTCTTGTCGACATTATCACTATCAAGATTATCGGCCACAGCTTCTTGGCTTGAAGACAAGTTGGAACTAGCTGATACACGAAATACAGCTTGGACCCATCGCCTAAAACCAAAAAACGAAAAGGGAAACCAGAAGAATAACTACAGTGTGAGGCAAACAAATGGAATCTCATATCTTTAAAAGCTAAAGCCATAGAAATTCAAGAAAGCATGGTATATGATAGGTTACCTAATGCAAAAACACAACACATATAGAACTATTATTACCATATAAAAATGACCAAAATGAACTTGTAATAAAGTATATTACCGATTCATTATCAACTCCCTTGAGCGGTTCTCAACTTGTTTGCAGTATACATGAAGTTTGTCAACATCAAAACCATTTTCTTTGAATAAATTTGTCAAGAACTCATTTGAAAAATAGTAAGCACGCTGCACACGAAACAAAGGGAGTACTACTTCAGAAATAAAGTCACAAAAGTTACAAGTTAAGATGGGTCAAGCTGAAAACTTACAGTGCCGTCACCTCTAACATAAAAGTTTTCACTGATCTTTTGATCCTTGGTAGAGAACCTTTCCTACAGAACACAAAATTAGATATAGAAACTGTCAGGTACTCCAATAAAACGAAATTCGTCAAAAAAAATTTGATAGTCAACAGTTTTCCTTTCCAACACCAAAAATGCTAAAATTGAAATGGTAATTAGTTTGATGATTCACCATATTTTAGTTAAGGAATAATGGTCTAAGAGTTTCACATTGAATTAGAAAGATGTAGTATAGAATTGCCCACCTTAGTATAAACATAGCTAAAACCAAAAACTAAAGAGATTAATATTTAAATCATTTTAATATTGAAAGTTGCCCACCTTAATCATTTTTATTTTCATATCTCTAGTATCATTATAAGTATCATCTTTATGTAAAAACTTAGTAAAAATGGCTACTTTTTGGCTTTTCTGGAATGAATCTGAATATTCTTGCTTCTTTTTTCCCTTCAATTGTTCTAATTTGTCAATAAATTTGTAAGACCATTTCGTTGATTCCAATACAGTTAGTTCTATTTTTATTTACTATTGTTTTATAAATAATTATCAGAAGAAAATAAATTGGATCATATTTCAATTTTCTTTAACAGTTAATATAAAGTGCAATAATAAATCTACCTGAGCAAGGTCCCCAGTAGCATAGTCTCGGAACAACACATATCCATCTGGCTGCATTTGGAGAAAAAGGTATGACTTTCATCACATGGAAACGAGTTATCTAGCAAGAATTCTGGAACATATAATGAATTCTTTCATACCTTGATAACTTTTCTAACATTTTGCAAAACTATAGGCATCTTTTCCGGGGACACTGCAGACAACATAAATATCTGCTTACCATGTCAGCTTCATAAACAATTACTAATTGCCAATAATAAGTGTACAAAAACTATCTGAAATAAGGCACGAAAATGATAGCTTGCAACAAACAAAAACAAAATTGATCACATAAAGATTTAAACTGCCATTCAGAATTTCAGATACCATTGTAGCAATATCAACTGAAGATGGAGGAATCTCTCTGCACAGATCATCAGCTGTCAAATCAGAGACAAAAGCACTAACATGGGATTCCTTGTAGTCTTCGTGTGTCTGCAAAAAGGAAAACAAGATTGTTCTCACTAGATGTATCTAAACAAAAAGTATTACATTTTTTTTATTTTTATAACAGAATAGATAAGCAATACAAACGCGTTCCTTTTAAACCAAAATAAAGTGTGCCCATTTATCAAAGAAAGAATTAAGAACTACTAAGGCTTAAAGTTAGCTGATCTGTAGAAGAAGACCACCACGTGTAACATTCTAAAGGGACAAAAGTTGCAATATTCCACCAAGATCCTAATGAATAACCTGTGTAAAAGAGGAAGTTTCCACAATTTATACCCATAATGTGGCACTAAACCACAGATTAGGATGATTCCTCGATGTCTGTCTATTTGACAAAACATGATTTAGATTAAGTTACAAAAATGATTAGATTGTGTTAATATACATTGCTCTGCATATGAACCTGACCAGAAATATTCACACTAACAGATCTGTTAAGGAATTCGAAAAGGGTAAAAAGATCAGGGAGATCTCCATTGGTGGACCACAAGTAAGTCATACAAGTGAACTTGATATCATATATAACCCAAAACCTTAAGGCATTACATTATGTTGCTCAAATTGTCATTTTTACACCATGTGAGACTTCTTACATTACAGACACTTGCACACAAGATAAAGACCGAGTAAAGATGCACACAAGATAAAGACTGAATTAAGAAGCACACAGCCAAGTCAAGTCACATAAAATTAGATATACAAACAGATGATGATTGGACATACAGTTTACAGACAGGAGGTTTCTAACCTTAACCAACTCAACAGCTCGCGGTGAGAAATCACATGCATACACAAAAGAATCTGGATATGATGATATCACAGGAAAGATAGTATTTCCAGCTCCACAACCAACCTGCTTAGCATACACTATCACTTGTTAAGAAACTTACTAGACCAAGGACCTCCTGGAGAGGAGCATAAACAGAACATGAAATTCGTCAATAAATAACCAGTACAAATATCGCAAATGATAAGTAGAAGTGTAGAAAATAAATGCAAGAAGGTTCTATCTGCACGATCACAGTATGGTTCATGCAAAACTTACAACCAGAATAACAAACACATTAATCCAATTGTAACATTGTGGCATGCGTACACGCTCAATATTATAATTCCTGAGTTTTAAACAATAAAGGATAAACTCAAGCCACAGAAGCAGAAAGAGTATGATCAGGAATATATACCTCCAAAATCACTTTCTTTCCTCCTCCCTGAAAATTGAAAATCACTTAAGCCATTACAACGCAAACCAAATTAAATAAATAAATAAATATAGTATTTGCTTTCACTCACAGAAAAGTACTCGCCCCATTCCTTATCCAAGTAGTGACGATCTTTGAAAAACTGAAGAAAGGTATTATTACCAATGTCAAATGACACACAACAAATTCCTTGAAAATTTAACAATTAGAGTTAAGTTGTCCAGTTACATCAAAATACACCACCAACAAGAGGAAACCATGTATATTGGATACACAAGTGAGCAACAAAATTTGCAGTAACAGAGAACAGAAACACAAGTACTAAGAAAAACTAACCCTGTCCTTGTGGCGCTTGTAGAAAACATCCCAATACCTCTTGGCCTCTCTTTCATATTTTTCTGTAAACAAAAACTTAAAAATTAAACTTTTTTTTCATTTGGGTAGAGGAATTTCAAATGGGATAGAGAATTACCTCTCCAGAAAGATGAGACCCCAGAATTTGTATTGGGATAAATTTGCAGCCTTTGCGTTTGGGGTGGAGATTTTTGCTCCCCTGAAGCCATTGCAATACCTACTTTGTGATGTTTGCTTATACACAAAGAAGCGTTAGAAGAATAAGTGAGATTAAACATTTCTTTCAATGAAATTGGATTTACTTCAAACCTACCTATGTGCCTTTCTTCCAGAATTTGCTAGTGGTGAAGCTTCGGGGTTTATCCCTCTTTCTCCTAAGATTTTACACATTTAATTAGTTAATTAATTTTTTTATTATTGAATTGAAATTTAGGTCATAAGAACATCAGAGGCTAAAGTTAAACCTTTTATATATCACTACCTCTTCGTACTAAAAAAATGTATGTGTGTTATTTACCGTTGTAATATATATATATTTTTTTTTGAAATATTTATAATGTATAAGAATATATAGAATTATTTTCTATTTGGTATATATATTTTATATTTTTAATTATATTTCAAATTTTAAAAAAATGAAATAGTTGTCAAAAGCTTAAAAATAACTACATTCTTCCACTGTCAAATATATTACAAATCATTCAAAATTTTATATAACACTCCTTACTTTTTATTTAAATGGTTCTTATTAATATTATTTTTAAAATATATAAAGGTGTCAAGTATTTCTTTTTCACTAATAGATTAAAATATAATTATTTTTATATTAAAGCGTTTTTAAATTTTAATATATGTTTATCTCTCTTTTCTAAAAGGTAATAGCACTTTCAGGGTTTTATTTTTTTTCTTTTAATTTTAGTAAACTACTATCTATTACTAATTTAAATTTTCAAATGATTAATTTGTTATGATATAATATTTTCTTTTTTACTATTATTTGTAAAACTACACAATCTTAAGATACCGATGAAGTGTTATTATAAATTGTTTACCTTTCATTTTTTAATTACTTAAAATAATTAAGAAAAATATAAATTGAAATTAGTTTAAGTAATTACTTAAAATAATTAAGAAAAATATAATTGAAATTAGTTTAAGGTAGATTTCATAACGAAAGATATATCTTGACATTCAGTGGAAGTTTTAAAATAAAACCATAGATTATTATTAAGTCAATAATTAATGTCACCGGCAATAATGTTTTCTGTAATAATTGTCTCTGAAAATCAAATTCATAATCTTGATTATGATATAATTGTTAGATTGAGTACTTGCAGTTATGTCAAAAATTATAGCTACTATTCAATTGTGAATTGTTCTACTTGACTTCAGTCACGAGACCATTAATATCACTACAACATTTTAATACATGGGAAAAAAAGACATTATCGGCATTAACTAGACTCCAAAATTTGAAAAACAACAAGGTTTTAGAGTGGGAAAACCTTGTAAGAACGAGAAAATGCGCAGTAGGGAAAAAGGGAAAATAGTTTAAGCGAGATTCAAATCACTATTAAAGAGAAGACGTGGGTGTTAGACGTAAGTGTCGAAGAGGAAGAAGACAACGTAGAAGGAAAACTTATTAAAGCGTAGAGGGAAACCGTGGAAGAAGCATCATGAACTAGGTGAGTCGGACAATCAAATAAAGGTTCCTCTGTGTGATTGTCACTATTTTGAGAGTCACTAGACATAATAAGGTTTCCTTTTTATTTTTTTGTACATATTATGTTCTTCTTTTTTTTAGGGTTTGTGCAATATAGGGTTTCTCTTGTGTTAAGGAAAAATTTAACACCATATGATTTTGATTAATTGTTGAAAACCACAAAGTATAAGACATGAATAATGAATTGTCTACAAGACAAATGATTTCAATAATAGATTATTTAAGTCTATCTATCAGACAAATACAACATTATACAATATTTATTTATGTCTAATAAAGTGCTTATATGATCAGATCAAACGTGTATTAGATCAAAAAATACATGCAGCTAACAATGTACTATTTAAATATATATGTATATATGTGTATATGTGCGTGCGCGTGCTCTTATTCTTTTGATATATGAAATGTCTATTGTCTTTGTTTGTCAAAGAGATTCATTAAAGGTGAAAGTTAAAGTCAATATCATTCTCTTAGGAAAGGAGTTAAACTTGCTTCTTCACCAATAGGATGTGCACTTTATCATGAATAGGTGTAAAAGGTTATTCTACCTAGGGAGATGAGCATTGTTAGCGAACAAGGACATTTTGTAAAAAAGAATGAATTTAAAGTTGCATGGAATGAAATCAAGCTCAGACATATAAAGGACATGCATAGAAGTTGAAATTGCTCAACGGCTAAAAATGATCTCTCAACGACTATCTTTTTCAAGTGCATATATAAAGTCCTTCGTCAAGAAAAACAAAACAAAAGAGTGGAGGGTATTATGCCAAATTGTTACTCTGATGAAGAGCACCCCTCAAATTTGTCAAGAAGCAAAAGAGAAAGATCGTCACACTTAGAGCAGAGATTTAGCCATATCATTGGATCATAATAGTCTCATGGAAGACATTGGGAGTGTTCATCTAGCCATATGAGAGAGAGATATTACTCATTACATATGTCAAAATGTGCAACCCCTTCCTAAATAGCAAAGACGATTATTTGAACTAGGAGATAGAACTTAAATCATGTACTCTTCGAAAAACACAATCATCCCTAGTAATCAAACCTAATGATCGTTGATCATTAAATCCTTCAACCTTTCTACCTTATCCAGGAGTGGTTGTTTGACAAACTATACTCATTAAATCGGGAGTGTCTTGATAAAGAATACTCAAGGAGGGAGTAGTCAGGAGTGACTAAATGCTCAAAGAATATTTGGTTAAACCAAAAGTGTCTTGGTAAAGAATACTCAAGAGAGTAATCAAGAATGGCTAGATGCCCAAAGAGTATTTGGTTAAGTTAGGAAAGGCTTGGTAAAGAATATTTGATTGAGCTAAGAGTGACTTTGGAAAGAATACTCATTGATAGGGTCAACCAAGAGCGGTTGTGTGACATCCCTTCTCTAATATATAATTAAATACACAAACATATATAATGTTAAAATATTAAAATCAATCAATAAGGTATATTAGAAAAGTAGCATCATGAATCCAATATACGAAGTAAACTATAGCAGAATAATTAGATAAAAAGCTTCGTCTATTAAATCATAAGTCTTTAGAAAAAACCTTGACTCATCTTAGCAAATGGGAAATATATAAGAATATGAATAACAATATCAAGGTGTAAGAAGTGCAGTGTAAGCCCAAAAATCTATCTGATGACGTCGATAGACCAAGTACGGTAATTCAAACAATAAGAAGTTGAAAACGGAACTTGAGGAATTGGATAGACGAATGAAATAGTATATGACATTAAACGAAATATCATCTTTATGCTAGGTAACAAATTTCGTCGACAAATAAAGATATTACATCTTTCTCTTGTTACATGTACATTTTTCTGTCTACCTTGTATTGTCTAATGAAATTAAAATTACATGAGAATTACTTTAACATAATTGAGTAAATTTTATTGGATTGATGATTATTCTTTATACAAGGAATATTTTACATAATAGTTTCGTCTAACGCACTGAGACAAATGTTGAAGTTGAACTCTCATCATGTTTTTTCTCCAGCTAAGACCCTTGTATGTGTCTCTTCCTGGGCAAAGGGATGAAGGTTAGGGTGTGTTGAACAATTTCCTCGGTATTTTTTCTTCTCGATAACTCCTTTTTCTCCAATTTGATGGAGTTCAGTCAAAGTTGAGCCATCCACCATAGTCTTCTACCACTTTAGTGTACTAAATCCTTTTGAAAACTAGGCCGGGACACCATTCCTTCATTTGTGTCCCTGTAAAGTTTTCAGATGATTAGGTCGAGTCACCATCCCTTAAAGGATTAGTGAGCCTCCCTCTAGTTATTTATTTTGTAGTTCATGCATCACAACAAGAGAAACACAAGAAAGTGATATATATATATATATATATATATATATATATATATATATATATATATATATATATATATATATATATAT
>Ga0209489_106713_pt1 | contig 18158 bp, 17 predicted proteins | sample SiratrowhiteBW_FD_187527 | JGI IMG/M metagenome (GOLD analysis project Ga0209489, IMG submission 187527) | Root nodule microbial communities of legume samples collected from California, USA - Siratro white BW (SPAdes) (version 2) | ecosystem: Host-associated > Plants > Roots > Nodule | place...
CAGATTCAAATTAATTATGGCTGTATAGATACAAGAAAGTTTACATTGATTATGTGTATCTTTAGTCAGATGAATGATTTCATAGAAAAGTGTGAAGCAGCTAGTCGTTGCTGCATCCACATGAAAGTTGAATTTGTGGCAGGCTTTGAGGCCACATTTCAGGCTAATTGGCTACAAAATATTATTTCAGGACTTGGGGTTGTTAACATTATTGCCAGGTCGCTGAAAACTTATTGTAATAATTCCGTAGCAGTCTTCTTTTCTAAAAACGACAAGTATTCCAAAGGTGCTAAACTTATGGAATTGAAATACTTTGTCGTTAAAGAAGAAGTTCAGAAACATAAGAGTGCCAATACAACATGTCAGCACCAATCTTATGATTGTTGACCCTTTAACAAAAGGGTTATCGCCCAAATTATGTACTGACCATGTAAAGAATATGGGCATTATGTGTACTAGTGAATGTTGAATGGTGAATGTTATTATTAATGACTATTTGACACTCTGAGTTCATTATTGTGCAAGTTTCTGAAATCCATGTTTTCTACTTTATGAATATGCATGCAAATTATGATTATGATGTAGAAAACAAATTATGTTATTGATGATGAAAGATGACATTATGTTTGAACCCATTATAGACTTCTCATTATGAGGTCATATTAAAGGGGGGACGATACAGTAGTACATGGAAGGAAATGTGTCGATTGAATGACATGTAACCGCCATGACTCTTATTATTCCTATATCTTTAAGTATGACGAATGATGGAACCAATTTATTGAAGGTCCTTTAATACGCATTATGATTTATTAAATCATGAAGTATTATGGCATCACATGAGTCAAGTGGGAGAATGTTAGAAAATAAATAAATTATTCCATAATGTGACTCATGTGAAATATCATTATGGCCTATATGTGATTTAATAAAATAAAAGGAGGTATTGGTAATTATGAGAAGTTGTTTATTTCATAATTATATGATGGTAACTAACTTGATGGGAGTCTGTTATAAATATTATTGATGATAACCAAATTAATAGAAATTGGTTATTATTTTATAATAACTGATGGTAACCAATTTGATGGACATTGGTTATATAAAGATATAGGGTTCTGTCTCTGTAGTAAGAGAATTCTACACAATATACCATCAATAAAGTATGTAGAGTAAAAGTAACTGAAAGAGATAGATTGAGATAAGGAGATTGAAGTACAATTGGTTGGATCTCTAATAGATCAAGGTAAGTCTCTCTCACTATCATATATTATGTGAGAATCATAAATTCTAAGATTCTGTGGAATATTTATGAATGATTATTCTTAATTATGTTTAAACTTACATCACTCACCTCAGTCTCCCTTGTTTTACAGCTCTTCCAACTTACATTGATAAGATAGATAAATCACACTGCCTCACCTCAGTCTCCCTTGTTTTACAGCTCTTCCAACTTACATTGATAAGATAGATAAATCACACTGCCTCACAGGTTCCATTTACCTATCCTTGTTCGTTGTTGAGTTTGAATTTCTATATCACTTGAATTTGAGTAATAATGACTTCTCAAGGATCCAATTTGGTTCCCATGGTTGTCATAATCTATCTATTGGTACTCCTTCCCATCAATGTGTAAACTCTTCGGTTCTTCGTTATCTTGATTTATCATTCAACCATGGTGCCATCACTAGTCTTCAGTGGCTTTCTCATTTTTCCTCCTTGAAATATCTGAACCTCGATGGCATTGATCTTCACGAAGAAACCAAATGGCTTCAATTAGTCATCATGCTTCCATCACTTTTAGAGCTCCACATGCGTAATTGTCATCTTAAAGACTTGAGTCCCTCTCTTCAATATGCTAATTTTACTGCACTCAAAGTTCTTTCTCTTCCTGGAAATAATTTTCAGTCCAAGTTACCAAAATGGCTGTTCAATTTAAGTTCTGGTATCTCTTCTATTGACCTAGGGTCAAATTTTTTGGAAGGTCAACTACCTAAGGCGTTGTTAAATCTTCAACACTTGGAAGTTTTGAATTTGAAAGACAATAACTTCAATGGACCAATTCCACATTGGATAGGAGAATTTGAACATCTGCAATATCTTAATCTTAGAAAAAACATGTTTTCTGGATCTGTTCCTACAAGTTTGGGAAATCTATCATCCTTACTTTACTTGGCGGTTAGCTCAAATAGATTGACAGGAGTTGCGTCCGAAAAAACTTTTGTCAGACTGTCAAAACTGAAGGAGTTAGCTATATTCATGTCACCACCATTAATCTTTGATTTTGACTCTCACTGGGTTCCACCTTTTCAACTTGAGCGATTAATTCTTGCATTTTCAGGTCCTAAATTTCCTGTCTGGTTATACACACAAAAATCTCTTGAATATCTAAGTATTTATGAATCATCATTTGAGGCTAAAGGGAGATTTTGGAATTTTCTGTCAAGAATGAAAGAAGTCCATTTAGAACATAATTCGATAGATGGGAACTTGTCAAACGTGTTGTTGAACTCTCCTTTCATATCTTTGACCTCAAATAATCTGAAGGGTTGGTTGCCTCGATTATCATCCAAGGTGGTGGTTGTACGGTTGTCAAACAACTCATTAACAGGAAACATGTCTTCTCTCTTGTGTGATGATAAGATGTTGAATGGGAAAAGTAACTTGGTGTACTTGGACATATCACTTAATCTTCTGTCAGGAGGTCTTACAAATTGTTGGGAAAAATGGAAATCATTGGTTCATGTTAATTTGGGAAGCAATAATTTAACCGGCAAGATACCCCCATCAATGGGCTTGTTATCTAATCTTACATCATTCCATCTACATGAAAATAAGCTCTATGGAGAGATTCCTTCCTCGTTGAAAAATTGTCATTCATTGTTAATCTTTAATGTTCGTGAAAACAACTTTTCAGGAAACATACCAAATTGGATACCGCATGGTGCAAAAGTTCTCCAATTAAGATCCAATCATTTTACAGGAAATATGCCAGCACATATATGCCAAATGTCTTCCCTCATTGTTTTGGATATTGCAAATAACAAAATCTCAGGACATATACCCAACTGCCTTCACAATATCACAACCTTAGTTTCCAGCAAAACTTCACACAACAAGCTTTCTTTCTTCTTTCCCATGCGTGAAGGTTGCCACTACACCTTTGAAGACAATCTTGAGCTGGTTATAAAGGGTCTAGCATTAGAATATGGAAAAAACCTGCACTTTATGAGCTTAGTTGATATGTCAAGTAACAATTTGTCTGGAACGTTACCTCCCCAAATGTTTAGCCTCACTGGATTATGTTCCTTGAACTTGTCCCACAATAAATTAACAGGAAAAATACCAAATGAGATTGGACACATGAGCAAGTTGGAGTCCCTTGATTTCTCAACAAACCAACTTTGGGGTGAAATTCCCCAAACTCTGTCAAATCTGTCGTTTTTGAGTTACTTAAACCTGTCATTCAACAATTTCAGAGGCAAAATACCACCAGGAACACAACTTCAAGGGTTCAGTGCACTTAGCTATATAGGTCATCGTGATCTTTGTGGACCTCCATTGACAAATATAAGCTTCCAAGATGGTAAATCTAAAGATGCAAAACAAATAGATGAGGATAGGTCTGAATTTTTGTCATGGTTTTATATTGGAATAGAAACTGGATTTGGCATGAGTTTTTTGGGACTTTGCTGTGCCCTTCTCTTAAATAGAAAATGGAGGCATGCTTACTTCAAGTTTATCTATGGTTTGATAGATCGACTCTATGTCATGGGACTCATCAATATAAATTCCTTCTGATTGCATAGCGCTAAGTAAAACTTTCAATTGAGGTTTTATTTTTCTGTTTATAGAAATTGATCATCTTAGAGGTTTTATATCACACATGCCATCACTCATTAGGTTTATCATAATGATAATGCTTTTATTATATTACATCTTCAGGCATTCCTCATTCTTCAAAAGGGAACAAGTCATCAAGTGTAAAAGAAAACAAAGACAGTGATGCAATTTTGATGACAACAACTAGCAATGTCCATGTGGATTAGCTCAAGATTTAGATTTTGTTTATTGTTAGTTATTTTTATTCCATTAAGAGATTGTGATGAGAGTTCTGTACTTCTCTTCTGTTTCTTTATTTTCCCATGTAATCTTTGCAGCATTATCCTAGGAAGCATATAGTTTGAATAAGTTTCTGAAGATGTATCCATTTTCATTTCCAAAAACCTTTACTTTACTCTCGCAATTTAAGTTTCTTGATCATTTATAATTCTAGTATTCTTTTCATCTGCCAAGTCTTTAGTTTACCTGGCACATTTTATCCGTCTCATGTTTTTCATTAGTTTGAAACTTCTTAAAGGTTATATCTGAAAAAAAATTATATTTTACAAAATTTAAAATGTTTAAAATTTGAATTATTTTTCTTTTAATTTCTTTTATTTTTAAATGTTTTGTTTCAATAAATTAATTCAATTTTTTTAAAATTCTAAATTCTCAATTTAGATAGGATAATTTAGTTTTTACTATATAAAAAGTTAAATAAACATTTTAAAATTTTGAAAAGTTAGATAATTTAAATATTTGTCACTGTATAAAATAACATTTAATAATTAAACAATATGCGGCACTTTACGTCAATATTAAGTATAAAAGAAGAGAAATAAAAAAAATAACATATAAAATGGAGACCGGAGAGTAAAACTGATTAAAAAAGAGAAAAATAATAAAATATAGAAAAGTAGACGTTAAAAACTATAATATTAGTAGGCATATATTATTTATTCTAAAAAATATATATTAGATGAACACGAAAGGAATACGTTAGAAATTTGTGTACAGAGTTAAGTGTAGCAGTGTATAATTTTTTTTGTTTTTACCAAAATACCCATCTTCTTGTGTTTTCTTCTCAGGTGTGTCTCTGTAATAGGGAGACAGAGGGAGAGAACAGTGAGAAAGCGATGGCTATGGCGAAGAGTAGCAAGAGCACCACCTCCTTAACCGTCCCCAATCTCTTCCTCATCTTCACCCTCCTCTCCCTTTTCTCCCTCTTCATCTTCCTCTTCTTCCCCACCGCCACAACCCTCCACTCCTCTCCCTCCCCTCACGCTTCTCCCACCATCAACGTCTATGTCGCCGACCTCCCCCGATCCCTCAACTACGACCTCCTCCACCGTTACTGGACCTCATTCTCCGATTCCCGACTCCCCACTGACCCAGATCACCAGGCTCCCCTCTCCCTCCATCCAACGCCCAAATTCCCGCCCTACCCCGACAACCCTCTCATCAAACAGTACAGCGCCGAGTACTGGATCACGGGCGACCTTATGACCCCACCTCAACACCGCGCCACTTCCTTCGCCAAGCGCGTCCTCGACCCGCGCCTCGCCGACGTCGTTTTCGTTCCGTTCTTCGCCACGCTCAGCGTGGAGATGCAGCTCGGAGAGAACAAGGGCGCGTTCAGGAAGAAGACCGGGAACGAGGATTACAAGCGGCAGAGGGAGGTCATGGACGCGGTTAGAAGCACCGAGGCCTGGAACCGTTCCGGCGGACGAGACCACGTGTTTGTGCTAACCGGTGCGTTTTGGAAACCGTTTTTTTCTTTGCAAAATGTGAGGGTGTTTCGACTTATGAGTTTCTAGTCTTTGGATTCTCAGGGTATTAAAACTGAAGCGTTGTTTGGCAGACCCGATGGCCATGTGGCATGTGAAAGATGAGATTGCCCCTGCTGTTTTGCTCGTTGTGGATTTTGGTGGTTGGTATAGGCTTGATTCCCGAGGTTCTAACTGTACCGAGAGTGGTGTGATTCCTCATACTCAAGTTTCTGTCATTAAAGATGTCATTGTGCCTTACACGCATTTGCTTCCGAGGTTGGATTTGTCACAAAACAAGGAGCGTCACCAGCTTCTGTATTTCAAAGGAGCTAAACATAGGCACCGGGTTAGTATTGAACTACTCATGTTAACTTCGGTACTTTTTATGTGTTTTATGTTGTGCTTGCTGTTACCATCATTGATATTATTGTGGGAAATTGCGAACCAATGTGGCTGGTGCAGCAAAAATTGTAGAAGCTTGATGTTGGGGTCGCAATCGGGGTTGTGGGGTTTTGTTCAAACCTTGTGACATGTGATTGAGTTCGTTGAGTGAGTGTTGTTCCTTTTGTCTAATTGTACTTGATCTTGATGGGATTTTCGCATCAGATACATTCGTTCTTGGATAGATTTACCTTTGGACTGTAGTGACACTCTCTTATCGATGAAGTTGTTTATCTTTTTCGACTCAAGATGTATGAAAAAATGCCTCTGCCGCTGCCCCTTGGTGAGGTTGAAGAAAGTTCCAAACTTGAGCAGATCTGCCATCTGTGTCTGCGTTTCTACAATTGTTTTCAGAAAAGAAAAACTGTATTGGCCTCCTCTATTCTTTAGAGTATTGTTGTTGCTCAGAAGTTTTTTGAGGCAAAATATTCTTCTTTCTGTTTCTGATTATAAGACACCCTCCTCCTTCTTTTGGACGTTCTTTGTGATAAGAATACCAAGACAGAAGGCATTATTCAATTACTGGCCACTTCTTTGCAACGTGCACGTCAAGTAGATAATATCTGTTACTGTGATATTGCTCTCTTCCTGCCTTTTTTGCAATAAAGTGGGATATGCCTCTAGATAGATATAGATAATTTTAATATAATGCTTGTTTATAATTTGTGATTGCAATATGAGCATTATGGTTTTTCCTAATTTGTTTATGCTTGTTCATACATGCACTAGAAGTTTTAATCAGTCTGTCATCTGGGCAAATATGATTCATGACTTTAAATGACATTTTGATTTACTGAAAAACCTGTTATGGGAAGTATAACATTGTTTTCCTTTTTCTAAATGTATGATTTACCCTTTGAGAACCATTAACAAAATAGGTCCAATGTTTCCTACCTCATACATCAAACCTACCTTTTGTCACTGGAAAGATATTTGCTTTAGATTTTTGCAGCTGAATTTAGAAGTTATTAAGGTTAAGGATTGATTTGATCTATATAATTTACTTAATGAATATATCTAGTTTTGTAAACAATTTTTATTCATCATGTCTTCATTTGGAGATTGGGGGGACTACATTGAAAAACTTCGTTGTCATAAGTAGCCTACATCATAATGTTGGTAATAAACATTTAACATCCTTGGAGGATTTTTTTCTCATGGTCAAATGCTAATTTATTTCGGCTCGGCAAAGCATTGGAAATTTGATTCCACACTGTATTTTATTGTAAATAGAAACCAATAATTCATTATACTCATCCAACATACATGTGGTCTTTCTGGTCATTCTAATTGTGATACCTAAAAGCATATCTGTTCCATGCTTGTCTCATTCATTGACATATATTTCAAATTCCAGGGAGGTTTAATTAGAGAGAAGTTATGGGATCTAATGATTAATGAGCCTGGTGTTATAATGGAAGAAGGTTTCCCTAATGCAACTGGGCGAGATCAATCAATAAAAGGGATGAGAACATCAGAATTCTGTCTGCATCCAGCTGGAGATACACCGACTTCATGTCGACTTTTTGATGCAATACAAAGTCTTTGTATACCTGTCATTGTCAGTGACAACATTGAGCTGCCATTTGAAGGTATGGTGGATTATTCAGAATTTTCTGTCTTTGTGGCAGTTAGTGATGCACTGAAACCAAGCTGGCTTGTCAATCATCTTAAAAGCTTTTCAAAAGAGCAGAAAGCTAGGTTCCGCCAAAATATGGCTCGGGTACAGCCCATTTTTGTCTATGATAATGGTCATCCTGGTGGTATTGGACCAGTACCTTCGGATGGTGCAGTGAATCACATATGGAAGAAAGTTCACCAAAAACTGCCAATGATAAAAGAAACCATAATTCGAGAGAGAAGAAAGCCACCTGGTGTTTCAGTTCCACGACGTTGTCATTGTACTTGAATTTAAGTAGTTCTTTGTTTTTCTTCTTTTAAAGGGACGAGATATCAGTTAATATCTGGTTCGGTCTTGGACCAAATTCTTTTCTTTTGGTGGGAGGAGGTTGTTAAATCTTTAGATAGTTAATATTTATTTGTATGGTAGAAGTTAGTTGCCATTGACCCTGAATAGTGTGTTACTAGGTATTTCAATCTCGTTGCACCTGAATTGATATGTTTCCATGGTTCTCATTGTATGTTAGACTGATAAGTTTTTCACAGTGAAATATCGATCGATAATTTTATTGTTTCTTATTTGAGTAGCTGATTTCTCCTTTAAAAGTTTTCTCATTGAAGCTTTGTTGTAATAACAAACACCCATCCCTTAATAGACTTTAACTAAATAATGAGGATACGTGGTTCTTGAGTTCTCTTAGTAATTAACCTCAATTACTTAATAGACTAACTAAATAATGAGTTATTTTGTGATTAGTTAATGATACAAGATGCCGCAGATCTCTTATTAGGTAAATTGAAGTCTCTAAATCCGCATGGTCTACGCAAAAACCAGAAGAATTTCAATTTAATGTCTGATATGCGTAAGGGTCTAGCTGCAGCAAGAAGGGAACACTACAGAAATGGTGCTCACCACAAGACCAACCACAAGGGGAATAGTTTTGCTGACCTTTTCTGGGAATTCCTTCATAGTAGCATTTCAAAACATCATAGTAGCACATTCAGAATAATGAGTTATTCATCTCCAAAAAGCAGATATTCAGAATTCCAAAGAATGGGGCTCACTAGGATATGAGGAAAAGGAGAGGAAGCTTGTGACTGTACCAAAATGTGTATCTGTGATAACGATATTTTCAATATTTAAGTAAAGGAAACAATTCCATATTTTTTTGGAGGTTCCTTCCTTAGGGATGAAAATTCTTGTAGGAATATATACATTTCCTTCTACAGCAATAACTTTTGGCGGCAATATGCTTTCAACTTGGGCAATGCTTATACCTCTGCACGACTGTGGTTAAAACTAAGGCAATTATTATCTGCACACACCATTTTTGAACCTACACCCTTATAATTGGATTAAATTATTGAATTGCTCCGTCACTTTATCTTTCACTACATCCCACCATTGTCGTTGCTGCACCATCACTATTGGAGAAGAAGAGAAGGAGACGCTGCAAAATAATCTCGTTTCGAAAAGCTTTGTCTCGAACCCAAAAGTGTCCTAGAAAGCTCTTTCTGGAACAAGTGAAAGCTTGTTCTGAAAAACATTTTCAAATAACGTATTTTGGAAGGTATCATATACATTTTGGAAAGTTTGTTTTGGAATATATTTTATGCGTTCTGAAACTTTTATTCTGGAAGTCTTGTTCCAGAAATCTTATTTTATTCCAAAAAATATGTTTCAGCATGTATTTCATAAATTTCTGCTCCAAACAAATTTCCACAACAAATAATTCAGAAGTCACTTTTAAAAAGGATAAAAATGTCATTTTGAAAAACTATTAGGATGCAATTTCAAATTGAGGGGAGAAGGAAGCAATTGCCTATAACTAATCTATAAATAATACAATTCAAGGGAACACAAATAGCAACTTTTGCTTCGTGTCGTCCACATAAAATATTCAAAAATAAATGCAAATGAAACCTAAAACAAGAAAAAAAAAAACACGTGTAGCTTCATCCGTGCGCAACATATGTTTATTCCAACTATCTGATACGTGTCTGACTCTCATTATACCTCTCTCATTTTTCACTCAAACTCTCACCCACGTTGTTATTTGTCTCTCTCTCCTATCCGACTCTCTAATCTCCCACTCACACTTTCTATCCATAATCCTAATCTTACTTTTCAAGTTTTGCCAAAATCATGTTACAATGTAATGTAAACTGCTTTCATATCTCTCAAACCCTATACTACTTCCCGAAAATGCAATATTTTTTGCGTGGCGTAAATTGTGTTGTCTTCTTCAAAGCATTTTTTTGCAGTGTATACTTTGTCAAAACAATGACTGCATTATGTATACAACCTTTGGGCAACGGGGATATAGATTGGAATGGGTGACAGGAGAGGCCATTCCCAACACCTTGAAATTCTACACCCTTGAAATTATATTACAAATTATGGAGTATTATGATTTGTGTTAATCAATGTAAAATGAACATATTCTCTCAAGTTTCAATAGTTCATTCTCATAAACTCTTATTGAGTACAAGACTTCAGTCAAGGGTGAGTTCATCCTCATAAATCCCTCCTGAGTACAAGACATCGGTCAAGGGTGAGTTCATCTCCATGAACCCTTATCGAGCACAAGATTTCACTTGGTTAAGGATGAGTTTATCTTCATGAACCCCCACTCAGTACCTGAGTATTAGCAGAGTACATTACCTTAGTTAAAGGTAACTTCACTTGGTTAAGGGTGAGATCATCCTCACAAACTCCTACTGAGTACAAAACCTCGGTCAAGGGCGAGTTCATTCTCATGAACCCCTACCGAGTACAAGACCTCGGTCAAGGGTGAGTTCATCTCCATGAATCCTACCAGACTTCACTTGGTTAAGGGTAAGTTCATCTCTATTAACTCTCATTGAGTATCTGCCGAGTACTGGCAAAGTGCATTACCTTAGTTAAAGGTAACTTTATTTGGTTAAGGGTAAATTCATCTCATGAACCCCACTGAGTACCTGTCGAGTGCCAACAGAGTCCTTAGTTAAAGGTAACTTCACTTGGTTAAGGGTGGGTTCATCTCTATCAACCCCCACTAAGTACTTGTCGAGTATCAACAGAGTACATTATCTTAGTTAAGGATAACTCCACTTGATTAAAAGTGAGTCCATTTTCACAAACCTCCAATCAAGCACCAACTAGATACATGCCAAGTATGAGACCTTGATTTGAATATTACCTCTACAAAATATTAAATGTCGTTAAGACTTTTACCTAATAATAGATCTCAATCCAAGGAAATTGTCCAAGTACCCGGTACTTCAATATTCATCCAAGTTTATTCATGTGCTTGAAATTTATCCAAATTATTGACAAGAAGCAAATGTTAATTCGAAAATACAAGATAAATTTTTCAAGTTAAGTAAGCTATTGAAACTTAAGAACCAAGTAATCCCGAGTACGACACTTAAACAAATTTTACAATCACAATTGTCTTAACCTTCTCAAACTCATAATTGGAAAACCTAAGAAAACTTTACACTGTGACAAAACAAGCATCATACTTAAGCAAAAATCTAAAATTTCCATCGAAACCTCATTGTCTTATACAAAATATTCATTCAAAAGAAGGCAAAAAAATACACTCAATCTAACTATGGCTATTCTACAACTTCAACATGCTCCTCAGGTTGAGAAGGGCCAGCTATAGAGGGGTCACCTTGAGGGCCAACAGTTGAGGGCTCTTCGTCTGGGATGTCATCAACCAGCATGAGCTCATTCTTATAAAAATCTTTGTTAACATAAAATTTGCCTTCATCAGCGGGTATCTATAAAAATAGGTTGCTTGGCTAATTGCCTTCAGGAAGTCAAATAAGTGTTGCTCCAAGATATATCTCTTGAGACATTTCAGCTCTCTCGTAAAGTCTTCCACCTCTTTCTTCAAGTTCTCATTTCGTAGTTGTTTAGCATTATGAGAAACTGTCATGTGTGAGGTTTGACTTCAAGAGCTTGGCCTCCTCCCTCAGTTTTTTATTATCCATGGTGAGCTCGTCAAGTTGAGATTTTTGTGATTGCTTCACCACTTCACACCAAGAATGAGCCTCTGCAGCAATTTTCAATTTCCCGTATAGGTCCTCATTTCAAAACAGGATCTAAGGAGCCCCTTGTCTTGGATAATTCTCTCTTAACACCTTCGAGCTCCTTCTTCACCTTATCGATCTCTGACGAGGAAGAAACTTTGCGATCGCATCCACCAACTCCTCTGGCAAGGACCTGCAAAACAAAACTTTCTCAGCATTGTTGATGTGTAACGCAATTTTCTCAGACACCTTCATCTCAACCCCAAGGAGCTTATCTCCTATAGGAGTGAAAGGTTTGCGCTTTTCTTGGCGGTTTCTCTTAAATGACTTAGACAATGACTTGGAATGAGAATGCCTACGAGAAGCCTTCTCCGTTTTCTTCCCCTTTTTGTCCTCTTTGGAAGGGTGAATTGCGGTCAAAGGTTGCATCACTATAGGCCTTGACTGAGCAAGGAAGTCACTGTTGGTGTACTCAGCCACGTGATCCTTGATGCTGCAACTTGATCTTCTTCATATTCCAAGTTGCTCAACCTCAATTGTTTGAAAAAGTTCTTTCCTTGTTGAGTAGAGGAAGCCATAATCTCTGCAATAGAAGACAAAATTCAGCAAAGTTAAAAATATTTATACTTGGTCAAAGTAAAACTAAACTTTACCATCAAACTCGTCTTTAGGATGAGAAGATACGTATACATCAAGGGGTTTTTAGGTCGGCAACTTCTTAGGAAAGCTCTCCAAAACTGAAATAGTCTTTATCCCCTTGGTCAACATCATCGATTTTGGCTAAGAGTTTATTTTGGTAGGACTATTGGTCCAATAAAAAGGAAACATAGGATTTTCACCATTGTAAAAATATTTCTTCCCATCCTTCTAAATTCCAACCTTGAAAAATGATTTTTTGAAATGCTTGTAAAGGTTGTGTAGGGAGCCAAATGCTTGTAAAGGTTGTGTAGGGAGCCAAAAAACACAACTTTAGTTAACCAACTAGAGATAGCCATGTCACCTAATTCCCCAGTCAAGTACAATAAAAAAAATAAAAGAATTTGGTGACTGACAGTCAAGTTAAGCATCCTACAAACTAAACGAAATGTTTGCAACGCCACCCAACTGTTAGGATGAAGTTGGTTGGGTGCAACATTAAGCACTCGAAGAACTTGCATGGTCATCTCGTCAAAAGGGAGCTTAACATGAGCATTAGTAAACAAACAGGTATAAAAATAGAAAAAATCTTCATCAATGCCTTTTTGGCCATGACATACATTTTCATTCCTCTTACGACACTCAATATTTACAATGTCATCATCCGTGGAACTCTCCAACATGCTAGTGACATTGGCGAAATCAACTAAGTCCTCATGAATCCTATAGATAGAAAACTCTTCCCTCACCTTGTAATCCACCCACTCATGCCCCGACCTCAACGAGAGGGTTTTGTCTTCCTCTTGAATCCTTGGTCTATTATAACAATTTCAATTGTCGGAACATTGAATGCAAGGGAAGTAACCTCAAAGGAACTCTCTTCTGAGCTCAATGAAATAATCTCGACTATCTTCAGCCTTGACTCTCTGTTAGATGACTCCGAAAATTTCGAACTCAAGCTACTCAACATGATAACCGAGAACGGAAAGAAGAAAATACCTAGTTGTTGAAGCAAGACGACAACAACGAGAAGGTTTTTCTCTGAGAAGGGAAAGAGATGAAATGTGGTGGCCCAGTGCTAACTAAGACCCTATCTATATGAGTGGAAAATGCATGGACTAGAGTTTGAGACATCTTGCTATCCACACTGTAAAGTCTACACCATTTAATGACCACAAATGACTGACCTTCACTTCAAAATATTTAACCATTTTGACAACGCTTAGACTCCAAGATTCCCAAGCCGCCTTCAGAGAGACGTTTTATCTTAAGACTCTTTGCGATTTCAACCAAGAGTTGAATCACTCGAGCCTTAGGGGGCCTGTGCATCATAGCCCGAGAACACTGTCTACGAGAAGTCAGTTTCAAAGTTATTTTTAGCAGCACAGAGATGAACCAACCGAGTTCATCATCTTACCCATGGAACAAAACAAATAGGCATACTTATCAAGATTAAGCGCAAATTTAAGTCACTAATAACATTTACTATCATGGGTCTGCTAATGGGCCTGATAAATGGACTGTCCCAACATCATTTCTATAAATAGAGGGACACCCCCACATGTCTCACTACTGTTCCCATAACCTCACACCTATAATAAAAACTAACTTGATTGTCGAAGTGTCTTTTAGGTACCCTTCCCCCTCCAGTCGAGAAGAAAGAAACGTTTGACTTAAAGATTCAACTGAACCTCTGAAAACAAATCTGAGTAGCCTTAGCTGGTTCCATAGTTACTCCTTTTTTTATCTATGTAATGTACTCCATCATCCCAACCTACTTTCTGAACCCGAAACAATTATCCCTCACTGTTTTGGTATTTAAACTTATTCTAAATTTTTTCCTTTAAAATATTTTGAAAAATATCAATTGATCATCACTCTTAGCTCATCTGATCTTAATTAGTTTTCTTAAGTTGGATTCGAAACTTTCCTCTCTCGTGTCACTTAATCCAAAGTCATTAATTAACTCTTTGTGATGAAACTTTCAACTAAAAAACCGTAATTCAAAGAGTTGTTTCATTACCACAAACGAAAAATTGTTGAGACAAATGGATTGTTATTCTTTTTCATGAACATTTATCAATTTTAAAGATTTGTCTTATACAAATAAGCCGAAAAGTAAATAAAATTTGATAAATGATTGTATCTCTGATTATTTTCATCAAATATCGAATACGGACAATATTAGAATATTCTGACCTATTTTGTTGAATAATAAGTTGGCACACTTAGTATTTCCTATTTTCTATTTCTTTTGAAATCCTAACTTGCAGCTTTTCTTTCATGTAACAATTTGTAAAGAATGTGCTTTAATCTGTAAAGAAGCAATAAAGAAGATTAGGGGAGGGGTTACAAAGGGAAGCTAGCAACTGTACTCTTCATTGATTAATAAACCTTTACATTTACGTAGGCTTTACAAAAATTTACTCTTCTCTTACAGCATCCCTAGAAATTCGCTAAAAAATGCAGAATAGCAGGGCTAGGTTTACAATCAATATTTGGCTGTCTATATACAGTGCTAACTACTTGCATAAATTCTCAAATTTGTATATGTATTTTGGAGAGAGAAAAAGATTTGGACAGAGAAAGCACTTGTCACTCTTGTACTAGGGCTTTTCCGGGGAAGGATGATCATCATCTTCCTCCCCTGAGCAACAAAGTTTGCACGGATTGGAGGATTTCTGAGAGCACCAGTGATCTGGAATACTAAAAAAATATGTAGACATAAACTTTCTGAACCTCTTTTTGTATTCTTTAGGAGAGATTACAGTTGGCAGCACATTTTTTGGCACAACAAGTGATGACTTCATCCATGTCTCAAGATGCTTGTCCCATGTATACTGTCTGAGATAATCAATGATCCCGCAGACTAGCTCGCGCTTCTGAGAATCTACTCCAACAAGCAAGGAGTAATCCATCACATTGATTGACTGCATATTGAGCAAACAATGAGATGAACAATGTCAGATAATGAGGAAAAGAAGACCAAGACAAAACAAATTCAAGAAAAATATAAACACAGGGTAACATAAAGCATGATATATGCTTTTTATTAAGAATTTAGGAACAGATACCAGCGATGGATTGCCGGTGTATTTAGTAGGCTGAATTAGGGAGGAATGAATGAGGGCAAGGTATAAGAATTCCCAATATTTGAAAATATTGATCATATTCAAATAAATTGCCAATTCATTTTCAGTGATACTAACTTTACTCCATGTATTAACGCAAGAAATTAGTTCATAGAAATACTACAATTCAATCAGAAAGTTAAGCTTACAGGCAAAATGCAGACTTACATTCAGAAAAGATGTGTCATTCCAAACAGCACGTTGAAGAACACGCTTTGCTTTATGACTGACATATACTGGGGAAGAGTTCATGTCATTCACAAAGTTCTGATCCAAAAGAACATCTCCATCACCATCAGCAGCAGAATTGTACCGGGCAAAAAGAGCACCTTTAAGATCATACTGGCGAGTAATATTTCGATTGTAGGTAAGATTTTCCATCACCATGAGGTCATATTTAACCTCTTTTCCACTTTTGACATGCCTTTTAGTAACCTGCATTCAGGTTGAAATGCTTAAAATTCCATGAAGCCAGAAAATGTAACAGTGTCTTAATTATATTTTTGGTTCCTGAATATCATTTTCTTTTGCTGTAGTTTCCCTATCTATTTGTTTTTATTTCAGTTTTAATCCCAAAAAACTAGGAAACGTAAGATCCCTGTTGAGGGACTAGAATACTTAGTTAAATGTAGGAACTAAAAGTGAAAAGAAAAAAAATGTAAACAGAGACTGAAATTTAATAAATAGGTGAAAAAGTTGGCCAATGGAAAAGAAAAAGATGCACAAACAGCTCACCAACCTGATAGATCCCCAATACTTTTGCAAGACAAGTTTGACTTCCAGACTCATATGACTCTCTCATGTGTTTGAAATACAAAGAAGAAAACCCCAAAAATGACTCTAGTTCTGTCTTCTTTATTTCCTTTATGATGAATCTGTCATCAAGTGTTTTTGCAAAATAGGACTTGCTTTTTCCACCTTTGGCATCCCAATTCCTACAGCGGCTTAAAGAAGCAATAAAATCAAGCTCGGATGGGCAACACCAAATTCTAAGTTCACGAAACTGCTTGAAATAATGACATATCACTGAATATTTTTCCCTGCCAAGTGATTTTGCACCACCCATAGCAATCTCTATGCTATGGTTTTCTGTAGCACGAGAGGCTCGTGACTCTTCGGAAGTGCTTGCTGCAGAATGTACAGACTCTGAATCTGAATAACTCCTTGAAAATGATAGTGAAGAAGTTGAGGTGGTACCATTGGTCAAGCTATGCAAACTTTCTGTTGAATTTGAAGTTATTCCAATTTCATTTCTATCGTCCTCATCATCAACTTCAGATACCTCGTATGTATCTTTCAATAAGGCCAGTGCACAAGCAATAATACTTGAGGGTTCACCCTCGAAGTCAGACACAACATGATTGTCACTCTTGAGAGGGATATGCAACCGTGTACCTTCCTCAGTGATTAGTTGATTGGCTGTGGGTATATATTCAGCAATAGAGCTGCTTACAGATTCAAATTTTGGCAATAATCTTTTCTGAAATTCCCTTATGCCTATCTGTCGAATGTCGGTAAATGGCTTCCAGAACCAATCATTTGAATCCAGCAAGTTGGAAACTGGTGAATTGGAAGCACTTTTATTTAATACCTTTGAATCTGCAACTGGATGATTAGCAGGAATATCTGTAGAAACTGGAGAGTTCTTACGTACTTCAAGATGATCTGGTAACTGAGTGGAAACATTCAGACTCAATTTCAACTTTTGGTCAGAAGATCTCCTTGATATCAAATCATCAACAACCTGTGTGTTAGATGGATCATCCTGTTCATTACACTCCAGAAGAGGTCCTTCAATAAGAATTTCCTTTATTGGTAGTTCATGTACTTGAACAGATGAGTCAAACATAATTTCTATATCCCCATCTTGCATAACTTTCTCACAGACATCAGATTCAAGTTTTAAACCATCAGGTGAGTGTAATGGGTACAACCGTTGAACCCACACATAGGATTCAATCAAAAGATCCCACATTAACCGGTTTAAACTGAGAAGTTTGAAGGCAGCCTGGTCTGGATCCCCTTTTTTAGCAACGGCAGTCTTGACATTTGCCTGTTATCAGAACACAAGAAGTCAGAGGAAATTAATATGGGAATCCATCAGGTGGAAAACTTGAAATGAAATGAGAATCCAAAACTAATGTATCACTGGCAACAAATTAAACCTTTCAACATTAAACTAAAAACTAAATCTTCCATTGGCAATGAAACTTTGGTTAGAGCTATAGTGATAGGAATATCAAACTTCAGACTTTTATTGTACTAATTCCATCACAGATTAAAACTTCCATTCAAAGACTATTGTTAATGCATTCTAGAATATCATATCAAACAAATATAAATCCAAATTTAAGGTTATAGCAAGAAAAGAGAGATCTGGGGCTCGCAACTTCTATACACACATTCAAATTAGGACTTGAGTTGGTTCCATGTCAAAAGAAATGTCTAAATCATTTCCAAACAGAAAGCTAACCTCAAACTCTTCTTGCTCTTGCTTTAACATCTTCTCAACCTCGGAGAAATCTCTAATTGATCCTCCAAGGCCATCAAATTGCATTGTCTTCAAACAGTTTGCAACTTCTCTGAATAATGATATGCCTTTGATATACACCTTAAACAGAGAAAGAAAAAAAAAATGGTATGTTAAATGCAGGCAATGTATGAGAATTAAGAACATAAATAATCTCAACATATATATATATATATATATATATAT